>Ga0302324_100001627_pt1 | contig 54067 bp, 39 predicted proteins | sample Palsa_T0_1_FD_201949 | JGI IMG/M metagenome (GOLD analysis project Ga0302324, IMG submission 201949) | Peat permafrost microbial communities from Stordalen Mire near Abisko, Sweden - Palsa_T0_1 | ecosystem: Environmental > Terrestrial > Soil > Palsa > Peat permafrost | place: Sweden: Abisko...
GCGCCTTCGGGCTGCTTGCGGCGGAGGATGGGCAGGGCGGCGCAGCCTACGCCGTAGTAGAGGAGGCGGGCTACGGCGGAGAGGGTTACGTTCCATTTGAAGTCGCCGAGCAGAGCTAGTCCCCAAACCATGGCCGCGAAGACGAGGATCGAGACGTACGGGGTGTGAAAGCGGCGATGGACCGTGGCGAAGGCTTTGGGGAAGTCTCCTTGCTCGGCGAGGGCGAAGGGGACGCGGGGCATGGCGAGAATTTTTGCGCTGAGATATCCGTAGAAAGAGATGAGCGCGCCGATGGCAACAAGTGCGGCGCCGATAGGACCAACCGCGAGGCGCGCCACGTCGGCCAAAGGGCGCTGGCTGTGCGCGGCGTCGGGGAGGACTCCGACGACCACCCACTGGATTAGCGCGTAGATCACGGTACAGAGCAGCAGAGCCGTGAAGAGCGCGAAGGGAGCGTCGCGGCGGGGATTTTTCGCTTCGCTCATGGGCGCGAGCGCGGTCTCGAATCCGCCGTAGGCGAAGACCAGGAGCAGCATGGCTTTCAGCCACTGGCTGGTGCTGGGGGATGCGATGGGTGCGGTCGCGATGGTCCAGTGATGGCGCTGAAGCACGAACAGGCCCAGAACTATTACTGCAAATAGGGGCACAAGCTTGGCGGCGGTGAAGAGATTGCTGACTTGCGCTCCGGCGCGCACGCCGCGAATGTTGATGAAGGTGAGAAGGCCTACGAGCAGAGTGAGAATGATGGCGCGGAGCAGCGGATCTTTGGCGTGGGGGAAGAATTCGCCCAGGTAAATCACAAATAAGTTGGCGTTAGCAGCGGGTGCAGCGACCTGGCCGAGCCAGAGCATCCAGGCGGTTTGAATGCCCATGAGGCGGCCGAAGGCTACGCGGGCGTAGAGGTAGGGACCGCCGGCTTGCTGAAAACGCGATGCAACCTCGGCGAAGCAGGCGATGATCACGCTCATGCCGGCGCCGGCTGCGAGTACGGCGTAGGGACTGTAGTTGCCGATGAGAGCGGCCACGGTTGAGGGCAGGCCGAAGACTCCGCTGCCAATGATGGAGTTGACGACGAGCGCGACCAGGCTCCAGCGGCCGATGGCACGGATGAGTTCGTGACGGGGCGTGGCTATCGAAGGCGATTCCACCATCGCGAGTTTGTATCACACATTGCGGATTTCATGAAAGCCCGCTCATCGTGAGTTGGCTTCCGTAACCTTCGGTGGTGACCTTGGAACCAGTGGTGCCTGCGGGGAGAACTAGCGCAAGGGATGAAGCTTGTGATGGCCGGCTGCCGGCCCTGCGATTCGCGTGAAAAGCCTTGCCAGTGGCCGAGTTCAGCGCAATCACGCTGCGGGCATCGGTCGCCCGACCAAAGTAATTGGCTTGAATTACCAAAGCGCATGATCGTGGGACATCTATCCGCTGCTCTTCGCCGATGAGATGTTCAAAGGGCAATCCCCATGGCAATCGATACATCGATGGACGACCTTCATACACGGATGGTGCGAGTTACCGAAGATCTGCGCGTGATTCAGCGCGAGCTGAACTGCGCCGCCATGCAAGCGCCCAGCGATCCGGAATTGATGGAAGCTTTGAGCGCGCTGCCCGAGACAGAAGCCATCCAGGTGCTGTGCAAGGCGCTCGACCAGATGCGCCACTTCCTGTGGTTCTACACCCAGGTGATGAGCAACGACCCCGAGCTGGGCGATAAGCTGCGCCAGTCGAATGCGTCGAAGACGGTCGAAGACGGCAAGGTGGACACGTCGTTTCTCGATCAGCTCACCCGAGCTGACGAGGCCGTGTTATTGCGCTACCTGGCCGAAGCGAAGGAACGCAAGCCGAATTAAGCGCCTAACGTTTCCGCTTTGTCCACTTGTAACGTAGCTCGCTAGGCTGCTAGCACGATGCGTTGCAAGCAATATTTCTGCGTTCAGGCATCCGCCGGAAGAGTTTTGTTAGAATCCGCGGCCACGGACGATGGTTTTCCGCACTTCTCCGCTGGGACTCAGGACAACGAGATTGGCTTCCGCGCCGGGGACGAGCTGTCCGTGGTGCGTGAGGCCGGCGGCGCGCGCGGGATTCAGGGTTGCGGCGCGGACCGCATTCTGCAGGCTCCAGCCGGCGAATTGGGTTACGTTGCGGACGGCGCGGTCCATGGTGAGGACGCTGCCGGCGAGTTTGCCATTCATCGTACATCTGCCGTTCTTGACCTCGACCTGGATGGGGCCGAGTTGATAGATGCCATCGGGCATGCCAGCGGCGGCGGTGGCGTCGGTGATGAGCACGGCGAGTTCGATGCCTTTGGCCTGCAGGAAGAGTTGAACGACTTCGGGCGCGACGTGAATGCCATCGGCGATGATGTCGGCGCTGAAATGCCGGTTGGTGAGGACTTCGCCGAGGATGCCGGGCTCGCGGTGATCGAGCGGCCGCATGGCGTTGAAGGTGTGGGTGGCGTGGCGAGCGCCGGCCTTCGCCGCGGCGCGGGCGACTTCGATGACCGCGTCGGAGTGGCCGATGCTTACGCAAACCTTGCGCCGCGCGGCTTCCGCGATGACTTCGAGCGCTCCGGGAAGTTCCGGTGCGATGGTCATCATGCGGATGTGCCCGCGGGCGGACTGCCAGAGACGTTCAAAGAGCTCGAGACTGGGCGCGACCAGGTTTTCGGGCGGATGCACGCCGCGGCGCTGGTGACTGAGAAACGGGCCTTCGAGATGGACGCCGAGCGGGCGAGCCTGCACGGCATCGCCGTTGGCGGGCTCGGAAGCTTTTCCCGCTTCGATCGCGCCGGCGATTCGCTCCAGGGCGGCGCAAGTCTGGTCGAGCGGCGCCGCGAGGGTGGTAGGGAAGTAGCCGGTGACGCCGTGTGTGGCTAGGAACCTGTTTAAGCGCGGCAGTTCGGAGTGCGCGGCGGCCATGACATCGACTCCCGCGCCTCCGTGCATGTGGATGTCGACGAAGCCTGGCACCAGAATGGCGCCGGCCAGCTCGCCCCGATTGAGATCAACGACCGTGGCGTTGGCCGGGATTTCCTGTTCAGCGCGCGAAGAAACGGCGGAGATAAGGCCGTCCTCGATGAAGACAATTGGGTTCTGTATCTCTACCTGCGGCGTGTACAGACGATGAGCGCAGAGGACGATCATGGGTGGTCAGGTCGTTACCGGTTCGGATGTGTGTTCGGTTCAGGTCATGATTGATTCAGATCATGATCGTTTCAGATCGTTATGCGCCAGATCGCTAGTATCAGATTCCGGTGCGTCCTCAGTGTAGCGCGAAAGGTGTATCGACAAGCGGGCGAGAAGCGGGACAGAACCAGCCAGGGCAGCAATGTTATAATCTTAAATGCCCACGGAAAAAGAGCGGGTGGATGGGGCTTCCTTAGTGGTCGCCCGCAGCCTCGTCGGGGAGTGGCTCAGCCTGGTAGAGCACCTGGTTCGGGACCAGGGGGTCGGAGGTTCAAATCCTCTCTCCCCGACCAATCTTACCTCGTTTGTCCGGAAGAGACCTTACTATTTGACACCGAGTCGGTGAGGGAAGGGCATCCTGTTTCTATCTGGGGACGCGGACGATTCGCGCAGTCGCCAGGGGCCGGTGGCTAAGCGCTCAGGCCCTCGTTGCGGCATAGTTCCGCGATTGTCAGCCGGTCCGGGGCTCCGAGCTTGCGCAGCATGCGGTGCACGTGGTTCTTCACGGTTTGTTCGGAGAGGTTGAGGCGGCTCGCCATTTCCTTGTTTGTCAGTCCCTGTTGCAGCAGGCCGGCTAGTTGTTGCTCCCTGCGGCTGAGGCCAAGGCTGTTCTTGAGGCGCAAGCTCGGAATGGCGGGCGTATGCCGCGCCACCCATTGAAATAGTGCGGCGGATAGCGCGACCGGGCACACCGCTTCGCCCGCCGCCACCGCTCGGATGGTGCGGGCCACCTCGATAGCGGAAGCATCTTTCAGCACGTAGCCTAGCGCGCCCGCCTGCACCACACGCAGAAAAACGGCCGCGTCGGCCTCCATGCCCACCATTACAAGTCTTATCGCGGGGTCGAGTTGATGCAGTTCGCGAACTATCCCCCTTTGCGATAGAACCGGAGAGACCGAATCAAGCACCACGACGTTGGCTCGCGTGGAGACAATCTGTTGAAATATCTCAAGATTGTAGGATCCGGCGCCGACCACGCGGATATCGTCTTTCTTCGAGAGGATGCGCAACAAGGCTTCACGCAGCAGCCGATTCTCGGCAAGCAAGAAAACCGCGGCCACCGGTCCCGAAGGCGCTGAAACTAAAGTTCCCATCTGATAACCAACCTCATATCTTTTCAGTATCTTTCACAAGTACATGGAGACAGTGATCTGCATTCTTCAGACTGGCCGCGCAGCCGATTCCGGCCTGTTTGGAACGTCTCTCTGCGGCGCTGCAAGTTACCCGGAGCTCGCTTTCAAACGCTAGCTGGCTGTCAAACGTTGGGTCAAGGCAAATGCTCGTCCTCAGGAACTGCAGTTCCCTGTCCGGGACGGATGCGGTTGATTCCCGCGATGGTCTTAAATGGGGTCGAGTGTCTGAGCTGGGCCTTGGCTGGTTCTGGCGATCTCAGAGGCCTATCTGCTGAAAATAAGCGGCTCCTCGAGGCGCAAATCCGACAGCGACAAGACTTCGGTCCAGACCCGCTGCCCAACCTTGACGGGCTCAGGTGTGGCTGTTAGATTTCGGTCCTACACGTGAATGTCCGGGGGGCATCGCTCTGAGTCGGGCAGGGAAGGCGCGTCATCCGGTCGATTTTCATCGGGTAGACCCGAGCCGCCGCAATTTTCTAGTCCGCTGCTGTCAGGGGGCTGCGGTGGCGCTGGTTCCGGCAAGCCTGCGCGGAATCGGTTTCCCGTTCAACGACTGCTTCGACTCTTCGATTGAATTCGCGTCAGTCGACGAGTTCCACCTTCACCCTCATTATCGAGTGCAGAGACCGCTCGATGCACTGCTGCTCAAGACGCAAGCCGGGCTGGACGAATTCGTCACCGAAAAGTACCACGACCAGATTGCGGCGATTCTTGCAGAGTGGAGTTCGAGCTTGCTGCAATCTCCGCGGGACATGCGCGGGATCGATAGAGTGCTTACTCTGGATTTTTCGGGGTCGTCCCTGCGGCCGATTGCGTCGCGGCTCGTACGTTCAGGATCGGCGATTGAAGTCCACCGGAATAGGTTCACCTCCCAGACCAATCTCGGGCGAGATGCCTTTCTGCGGGAATTGCGGTCCGACATGAGTGTTTTCTCTAAAATCGTGACCGCGGAATTTCAAGTGACGAAGATAGAAGCGATCCCCGCGGCTGCTTCGCGGCTTCCTGAGCGGCTGCAGACTCGCGTGCGATATGAAATAGTGGGCGCCGGCAGTGGTTTCCACCGCGAGCAGCGCGTGGGGTGCTGGGATCTCGAATGGGTAGCCTATCTGTCTTCTTCCGCACCCGATGAGTTCCGGCTGCGGCGCTGGCAGGCGCTTGACGAGACAAGAAGCCGCTCCACCTCTCCAGTTTTCGTAGACATTGCCGTGCCGGTTCTGGGCGGCAACGCTTCGTATTCCGCCCAGATGCTTCGGGGCGCTGACTACTGGCGAACGGTTCTCGACGGCGCGAGCGGCATCGACATCTACGGACACAATGGAGTCTCGGTGGCCGACATCGACGACGACGGCTTCGACGATCTCTACGTTTGCCAGCCAGCGGGTCTGCCGAACCGGCTTTATCGAAACCGGGGAGATGGAACGTTCGAAGACATTACGGAAGCATCGGGTCTGGGAATCCTCGAAAACTCAGCCTGCGCGCTCTTCGCCGACTTCGACAACGATGGACGCCAGGATGTAGTCGTGGTGCGTGCCGACGGGCCGCTGTTGTTCCTGAACGAAGGCGGCGGGAAGTTTCGCCGGAAGGCTGACGCGTTTCAGTTCGCCAATCCGGCGCAGGGAACCTTTACCGGCGCGGCGGTTGCCGACTACGACCGTGACGGCTGGTTGGACATCTATTTTTGTCTCTACGCCTATTACCAGGGAACGGGCCAGTACAACTATCCCGTGCCCTATCACGATGCCAACAATGGTCCTCCCAACTTCATGATGAGGAACAATCGCGACGGAACATTTCGCGACGTCACGGCGGAATCGGGCCTCGATAAAAATAACACGCGCTACAGTTTCGGCTGCGGGTGGGGCGATTTCAATCGCGATGGCTGGCCCGACCTTTACGTGGTGAACGATTTCGGCCGGAAGAATCTTTACCGCAACAACGGCGATGGGACGTTCACTGATGTCGCTAAGGAGGCAGATGTTGAAGACATTGGCGCGGGCATGAGCGTTGGCTGGCTCGATTACGACAATGACGGCGTTGAGGATCTTTACGTCGCCGATATGTGGACGGCTGCGGGAGAGCGCGTTTCCGGGCAAGAAATATTTAAGAAGGATGCGCCCGAGGAAGTTCGCGCACTCTACCGAAAGCACGCCATGGGCAACTCGTTATTTCACAATGGCGGAGGCGCTTTTCAGGATAGGACGAACTCTGCCGGAGTGGGAATGGGCCGCTGGTCGTGGGCGAGCGATGCATTCGATTTCGACCATGACGGGTTTGCCGATCTCTATATCGCGAATGGAATGGTCTCCGGCACCTCGCGCCAGGATCTGAACAGTTTTTTCTGGCGACAGGTGGTTGCCAAATCACCTAATCAGGCGCGGCCTTCGCAGGATTACGAACAAGGGTGGAGCGCCATCAACGACCTCATCCGGTCTGACGGTACCTGGAGCGGATTCGAGCGGAATGTTTTCTATGCGAACAACCGCGAAGGAACGTTTTCCGACGTTTCTGGCGCAGTTGGGATGGACTTCGCCGAAGACGGCCGGGCATTTGCCCTTGCGGATTTCGATCATGACGGGCGGCAGGAGGTATTTCTGAAAAACCGCAACGGTCCGCAGTTGCGAGTGTTGAAGAATGTGATCGAGAATCTGCCTCCGTCGATTGCGTTCTGCCTCTGCGGCTCGAAAAGCAATCGTGACGCCATCGGCGCAGCGGTTACGGTGGAAACTGAATTGGGCCGGCAGACTCGCATGCTGCAAGCCGGGTCGGGATTTCTGTCCCAGCACAGCAAAGAAGTATTTTTCGGCCTGGGAGAGGCTAAAGGCCCTGTGCGGTCATCGATCCGTTGGCCGAGCGGGCACGTGCAGGAGATCCAGGGCCTTCCGCAGAACCACAGGGTGTGGGTGGAAGAAGGGGCGGAACCTTCTCGAATGGAGCCCTTCAAGCCGCAACCCTCAGCTGCCGCCCAATTTGCGGCAATCACGGTGCAAGTGAGCGACCCACTCCCCTCTACGGTTGAAACCTGGTTGCTCGCGCCCGTAGCCGCACTGGATTTCTCTCTCGCCGACTTGTCTGGACAAGTGCGGACCCTGGCCGGTCTGCGCGGAAGGCCGGTGCTACTGAATTTCTGGTTCACACTGCCAGCGCATTGCCAGGAAGACCTGAAAGTGTTCGACCGGGCGCATCAGCAGTGGGCGGCTCAGGGTCTTCAACTGGTCGCCGTGAATGTTGACGAACCTGCCGACGCCGAAAAGGTGCGAGCGCTGGCTCGCGAGCGGCGCTTTTCGTTTCCCATCCTTCACGGAACGGACGACGTGGCCGGCATTTACAACATTCTCTACCGTTACCTGTTTGACCGGCATCGTGATCTTGGGCTGCCGACATCCTTCTTGATCGATGAGAAAGGAGAGATCGTTAAGGTCTATTCGGGACCCGTGAATCGGGAGCATGTGGAGCAAGATTTTCAGCAGATTCCGCGAACGGCTGCGGAGAGATTGGCGCGGGCGCTGCCTTTTCCAGGCGTTAGCGCGACGTATGAGTTTGGGCGCAACTATCTCACCTACGGCTCTATGTTTTTTCAGCGCGGATATTTCGATCAGGCCGCAGCGTCGTTCCAGCTTGCACTTCGGGACGATCCATCGAGCGCCGAGGCCTGCTACGGCCTGGGAAGCGCCTACTTGAATCAGCGGAAAATAGCCGAGGCGCGGGAGAGTTTTGAACGCGCGACTCAACTCCGCGCAAGCTATCCTGATACTCTGGCGAACGCCTGGAACAATCTTGGACTTCTCGCCACACAGGAAAATCGCACGGACGAAGCGATACGGTACTTTCAAGAGGCGGTACGACTGAGTCCCGATCACCTGATCGCCCGCAACAATCTTGGCAATGCCTATCGCCTGCAGAAGAATTGGGAAGCAGCTCGCAAGGCATTTGAGCGCGCTCTTGAGGTCAGCTCCGCGGATTCCGAGGCGAACTACGGTTTGGGGATGGTCTTTGCGCAAGGCGACGACGCAGTGCGCGCTTACGACTATCTGCAAAGGGCGCTGAAGTCTCGTCCTGATTACCCGGAAGCCTTGAACAACCTCGGCATACTATATCTACGCACCCAGCGCCGAGATGAGGCGGTCGCGAGTTTCGAAGAGTGCATCCGGGTTGCGCCCGGCTTCGATCAGTCGTATCTGAACCTGGCCAGGGTTTACAGTGTGGAGGACGCGCCGGACAAAGCTCGGGCCGTTCTGCTCGAACTTCTACACCAGCATCCGGATCACGCGCAGGCGAAGAACATGCTGGCGCAACTTCCGCGATAAGATCGTGGAACCACTTGGCGCTAATTCTTGTTTGGCGTCGGTGCGATCAGAAGATCGACAAACATCTTGTAGAACTTCTCAAGGTCCAGATCATCCTGCACTTCGACCGGCGGGACTTCGATCTTCGGTTTATCGTGATCGGTCCAACTCAGCGTGTTTCCGTAACCGGCGCCGCGGTCCAGGTCGACGTCCATAAAGCGCGCTTCCTTCTTTGTAATCAGGCTCGGATCAAGCCACGCGGCCGCCGCCAGTTCATCCCATAAATAATTGTAGCTGCCACGCGGGTGCGCATATTTTCCGATGTAGCGCGCCGCGGGCAAGTCGCCCGCTTTGACGCGGTCGATCAGGTCGGAGGTGAGTCTCGTTTTCACTGAAATATCAACCGGCGTGCAAACGATTTTCTTCCACGGCGCGCCGAGCACAATGTGGGCCGCTTCGGGGTCGAACCAGAGGTTGAATTCATGGGTTGGGGCGTTGGCGAATTCGGGGTCGTCAGTTCGCGGATTGAGGCTGGCGCCCATGAACACCAGTTCTTTCGCAAGCCCCGCGAACTCCGGATCGATGGAAATCGCCAGGGCGAGGTTTGTCATCGGCCCGCCCTCGTAAATGGTTATCTGGTGGGGAAACTTATGCACCATGCGGAGCAGAAAGTGGGCAGCATCTTCATCGGCAGGCTGCGTCGTGGGCTTGCCTTCTGGCATGTCTCCCAACTGGTCGGGCGCGTGATAGAACTTCGGCGTCCAAGCGCCCAGCCAGGCAACGCTGCCGTATTGCTGCTCCCAGATTTCCGTGTCCTGTTTTCGCCGGACCAGAGGATACTCAGCTCCGGGCACGACTGGAATGTCCGTACGTCCAATGAGTTCGAGCATGCGCAAGGTATGTGCCACTTCCTCGTGCAGCCATTGATCGCCGGTCACCACCGTGATGCCCAAGACTTCCGTCTGCGGCGACTGGATCAGAAGCAGCATCGACTGCTGGTCGGTTCCAGCGGGTCCGGCTGCGTCTTGGTCGATGATGAGCTTCCGCTTCTCCTGGCCCCAGCATGTGAGGCAAGTCGCCAGCAATAGCACGGTGGTCAAGTAGATCTGGGCAGATTTCATCGAAGGCCTCTGAGATGGAAGTGGCAAATCATTTGCGGCTCGCGTTGGGGCGAGCGCGGCTGCGGAACGAACTTAGCGCAGAGAGCGCGGGGCTTTCAAGTCCTATACCAATGATGGTGGGTGTGTACACTATTCTGTCAGTGCGGCGTATGCGGTTATGAACAGTAAACAAATTCGGAGGGAGCAGATCGCAACACTGGTGCTGGCGGTGACCATGCTGTTCGCTCCGTTCATGATTCGCGGACAGTCGCCTGAGATACCGCCGGAGCCCGCAGGGGAAGCGACATTGCAGGGGGTCGTGCGCGATTCGGGGAATCGCCCGGTTGTGGGCGCTACGGTTTGCTTACAGGCCAAGGCGGGCAAGACTGTTACCGAGCGCACCGATTCACGAGGGGCTTATCGTTTCTCCGCGCTTCGCAAGGGTCAATATGCTCTGCGCGCAGAAATGAATGGTTACGACGACACAACCTTCAGCCCCGTCGTTCTCGCGCGGAAAGAATCCAGAACGATAGACCTGAGGCTCGCGTCAGCAAGAGCGGGGGAGCGGCAGGATTCTTCGGCGGGACGGCCTGAGTTTTTTGACGAACCCCACTTCGCAGTGGCGGGCGTCACCGATACGACGAATCTCGGTGGTCATGGGTCCGACACGATTGTCAGGAACCGGGAAGCGATGGCACAGGCGACCGCTTCGCTGCGGACGGACGATTCTGGCAACAAAACGGACGGGGATGAGGCCGAACAGCATCGTTTGCTGGGCGACGCTGAAGAGAGACTGGGTAATTCTCTCGAAGCCGCCCGGGAATATCAGCGCGCCGCGGAACTGAACCCGAGCGAACCCAACCTCTTTGATTGGGGAACGGAACTGCTTCTGCACCGGGCGGCTGAACCAGCGATCGAAGTCTTCACAGAAGGTAATCGCATGTTTCCGCGTTCCGTCCGGATGCTGGTTGCCCTCGGCGCGGCCTGGTACGCCAATGGCTCCTATGATCGCGCGGCTGAGCATCTTTGCGAGGCGTCAGACTTGAATCCCGACGATCCGAACCCCTACCTGTTCATGGGCAAAATGCAAGCCGCCGAAACCGCGCCGTCAGAAGCGATTGTGGAAAGGCTTTCGCGGTTTGTCAGCAGGCAACCTCAGAATGCTCTGGCCAACTACTACTACGCAGTCAGCCTTCGGCAGCGGAGGAAATCTCCGGAAAATGCTGCAGATTTCGCGCAAGTGAAATCCTTGTTGGAGAAAGCTGTCAGTCTCGATCCGAAGCTGGGCCTTGGCTATCTGCAGTTAGGTATTCTTTATTCGGAACAAAGAGATTTTGCCAAGGCAATCTCCACCTATCGACGAGCGATCGAATCCGCCCCACAAATGGAACAGGCGCACTACCGCCTGGCGCAGGCCTACAGGCAGTCGGGAGAAAGCTCGAAGGCGCAAGCCGAGCTGCAAACCTACGAAAAAATATCGAAAGAAAAAACGCAGGAGATTGAGCGCCAGCGGCACGAGGTGCAACAGTTTGTTTACGAGTTGCGCGATAGGCCGCCCGCTTCACAGCCGCAACAGAAGCCTTGAATTGATCAGTGTGCAGCGGGCGTGGGCGCGTTCATCAAAGTGATGAACATGCGGTAGAACCTTTCCAGATCCAAATCCATCTGGATCTCGACCGGATGTGCGGCGAGTTTGGGCTTATCTTTCTTGGGCCAGTCTTTCTCGCTCCAGGTTAGCGTGTTGCCGTACCCCGCCCCGCGGTCGAGGTCGATCTCCATGTAGCGAGTCTCGTGTTTGGTGATCAGAGTTGGGTCGATCCATGCGGCTGCCGCAAGCTCGTCCCACATGATGTCGGCTCCGGGAGAATACATGGCAAAACGCGAGATGTAGCGAGCCAGCGGGGTCGCGCTGGCCTCGATCTGCTTAACGATGGCTGGCGTTAACTGAGTTTTGAGTGAAATATCAGTCGGGGTGCAGACGATTTTCTTCCAGGGCGCGCGCAACACAATCTGCGCAGCCTCAGGGTCAAACCAGAAGTTGAACTCGTGCCGTGGATTGTTGGCAAACTCGGGGTTGTCCGTCTGCGGGCTCAGGCTCCCACCCATGAAGACCAGTTCCTGTGCCAGTTCGGGGAACTGTGGATCGATGGAGATGGCAAGAGCAAGATTGGTCATCGGGCCGCCCTCGTAGATCGTAACCTCGTGCGGATACTTACGCACCATCCGGATCAGAAAATGCGCGGCGTCTTCGTCGCTGGGCTTGGTGGTGGGCTGGCCTTCCGGCGGTGGTGGCACGACGAAGGGCTCGTGCCACCAGCGATCATCCCAGGCGCCTGCAAAGGCTACTTTTCCGTAGCGTTCCTGCCACAGCTGAGCTTCTTCACGGCGCCGCACCAGGGGGAACACGGCTCCGGGCACGACAGGAATGTCGGTGCGGCCGATAATCTCGAGCAGACGGAGAGTGTGCGCGACTTCTTCGTCGCGCCACTGATCTCCGCTGACCACCGTGATCCCGAGCACTTCCACCTGCGGAGACTGAATCATGACTAAGAGTGTTTGCATGTTGCTGCCGCCGGGGCCGGAGCAATCCTCGTTGATAATCACTTTGCGCCTCTGCGGGCCCGATGCGAAAGAACATCCAAGCAGACCAAGAAACACAACTGTCAAAGCGAGCTTTCGCGCGAGGCGTTTCATCATTCCTCTTTCCTCCTGCAGATTCCGGACCGGAAAGCTAAGGGCAGACTGAGTGAAACCCAGTCTGCCCTAAGTCATAAAGAGACTCGATTCAGTGCGCCTTAGAAATTAAGCCTCAAAGCAAACTGAATCAGACGCGGGTTATTAACCGTGTTATTGACCACACCGAAACTGGAGGGAGTATTTATGTCCTGCTCTCCTGAGCCGGCGACACCATCCAGGTAGAACTGGGCATGGTTGAAGAGATTAAAGAACTCAGCGCGGAATTGCAGATTCATTGCCTCACGGAAGGGCAACGGGAAGTCCTTGATTATTGAGAAATCGGTGTTCACAAAACGAGGGCCATACACGGGCGCGCGGGGAGCTGTTCCGAGTTCCCCGGCGGGGGCTTGGGCGAAAGCGCAGGGGTTGAACCAATGCTGCAGTGTGTGGATCTGCGTAGGGCAGCCAGTATTGCCGCCTTCGTTGCCGGCCTTGTTGGGGTCGCCCACTTGGTTCGGACGCTGAAAGGTGTTTCCGTTATAGGAGAAAAAGACGCCTGACTCATCGGCGCTATCGACCACGAACAGCGGGAAACCGGACGTGGCTCTTTCAATCAAATCCACTTGCCAATGCCCAAGGATGGCGTTGGTGGCTCCGCTCCAGCCGCCGCCGTAACGCTTGCCCTTGCCGAACGGTAAGTCGTAGAGGACACTGGCGGTGAGACTATCATTGAGGTTCAACTGAGACAAGCCCCAATCCAACTTGTTGAATCCGGGGAGGGGATAGTACATCGCGCCGGGATTGGTACCCAGGCCATCGGTGAGACCGGAATCGAAATTGCGCGAATAGGTATAGCCGATGAGAGCATAGAGGCCATGCCGCGCGCTCTTGGTCTCGGCCTTGACCTGGAGCGAATCGTAACGGGCGGCGCCGATGCTGTTGTTGGTGTCGACGCTCTGAAAAGGTGCAGCGTAGGGAAACGACGGGAAGTTACAGCCCACGTTGTAAGTGGAGCCGGGCGTGAAATCAAAGCCGCCAGGGCAAGCGGCGGGCGACGCCAGGTTTTCGTTTAACTGACTCACCAGAATGTGCGCGCTGCGGGAGCCGGCATAGCCCACCGTCAGCACTACATTCCCCGGTAACTGGCGCTCAACGTTCAGATTGAATTGCTGGACCACCCCCTGCTTGAAGTTGCGATTCTCAGACTGAATGCTTCCGGAGTAACATCCGGGGTCCACGGGCGACGTAAGGATGCCCGCTGGAGGGCATAACGCGTTTGCGGGAGTGTCCTGCTGGAAGCCGTAAGAGAGACCGCATTCGGTGTTGTACACCGCGGGAAGGCCCGGTGCAGGCGTGGGATTGCAGAGGCCTGTTGAACTGAAGAAGGGAGTCAACAGTACATTCGGAAAGTTATCGGGATCCACTTCCGCGTAGTACGGCGGATTCTGCCAGAGCCCCTGTCCGCCTTGATTCCACGCCGAATCGTGGAAGATCGCATATCCGCCACGGACCGACGTTTTTTCGCTGCCCATGGGTTTCCACGCGAATCCGATTCGCGGTTCGAGAGCAGTTTTGTCGAATTGAATGCCTGCAGCCCCATTCGTAGGGACGCAAATTGTGCAGCCGCTTATCCCCGGGCTGCCTGATGGCACGTACCACTTAAGGCTTGCAATATCGAAGTTAGCCTGCCGATTGGCCTCCTCGGTTTCGGGCGTCGCCAAAGCCCAGGCAAATCCAAGGTTCAAGGTCAAATTGTTGGTAACCCGCCAATTGTCTTGCACGAAGGGACGGAACAGTTTCCAGCGGCGGCCCGTGGTAGCTCCAAGAAATGTTTGATCGTGGGCCGCAAAAACGCCCGTGCTGCCCAGCAGCAAGTCAGCGATGTCGTCGCCGGTCGCGGTGCCGGCTTCTACAACATAGCCGTCCTGGAACGCGTTGTTTCTTACATTCATTTCATTGGCGCGAAATACCAGTCCGGTCCGAATCTCGTGCCTGCCGTGAATCAAGTCGAGCGTATCGGAAAGCGAATAGACGTTGGTTCCGCCCTGGTAAGGAGCATATCCGCGATCACCCACAGAAAAATAGGCGGACATTTGGAACGAAGTCATGCCGCAGCTTTCGCATTCCTGGGGAGACTGATTCAGGCTCGCGGGGTAACCGGTAAAGATATCGCACGAGCTGGCCAGATCGGCGCCGAGAATGCCGAGTTGCGCGGCTTCGCACGTGCCCGTGCCATACGAAAGAATGTGGTTGAAGATTCGGCTGTAGCCGGCAGTGGCCTGGTTGATCAAGTTCGGGGAAAAGACGTGGGTTTCCGTGACTACCGCATTGCGCCCGTGGTTTTCGATGTGTTGGTTGCTGCCGAAGGCGTTGGCTTCCGACCACGTGGGTGAGCCGCCCGGCACGAAGTTCGTTGCCTGGTCGTAACTAAAGCGGGCGAAGATTGAATCCTTGCTGGAAAAATTGTGGTCGAGGCGGACGTCAAACGTGCCCTCGTTAAGCTTTCTTACCGGCTGGTTGGAGTAGTTGAAGCCACCTGCGGGGTTCGCATTGGGCGCAGGATAAAGCTGAGCTACTGCTGCGCCAATCGGATTGACTAAAGCCGCGGGAATTGTGGCGCAGGCTTGGCCAGGGGACTGGATTCCTGTGGCTGGATTTACCGGCTCAGGCGTCTTGGTGTTGGCTACGCATTGAAAAGGCGCGTTGCCTGCGAAAGGATTTGTGGGCGTGATGCCGAGCGGGTCGCTGCTGAAGTCGTAGTCCCCTGCGGAGTCGAAGGGCGTCGTCATTCCACTGGTGGGAACGAAGCCGGTGAAGGGTACGCCCTCACGCTGCATTTTGGCCTGATAGTCGACAAAGAAAAACGTTTTGTCCTTCCGGATGGGGCCGCCCAGCGAACCTCCAAACTGGTTCAAATTGAATTTTTGCTTAGACGTAAAGAAATAGCGAGTGGCATCGAGGTCCGTGTTGCGGAAGAACTCGAACAAAGAGCCGTGCCACTGGTTCGATCCTGATTTTGTCGTAACTAACACTGTGGGGCCCGCGCGTTCTCCGTATTCCGCGGAGTAGTTGTAGGTCAACACCTTGAACTCCTGGATGTCGTCTATCGAAGAGAAAATCGCGATCCCGCCTTCATCCAGCTGATTGTTATCGTTGCCATCGAGCAGCCAATCGGTTTCCTGTTCGCGCGAACCGCCAGAGGAGAGCGAGAACGATCCGCGCGTAGCAGCCTCGCTGCTGGCAGCGCTGGTGAAAAAGCTGACAGGGCTGGTTGATGCTGTCGTGCCCGGCGTCAGAGTCGCCAGTTGGACGAAATTGCGGCCGTTTAGCGGGAGGTCCGCGACTTGCTCGGAGGTGATGACTTGCCCGAGGGTTGCATTCGCAGTCTCCACGGCGACTTCGGTCGCACTGACTTCCACGGTCGACGTTACCGACGCGGGCGCGAGGGCGAAATCGACTTCGCGATGCTCATCGACTTGCAGCCGAATGTCCTTCTGTTCGGTAGTCTGAAACCCCTGCGCCTCCACTCGAATCGTGAACTGCGCCACAGGCAGCAGGGGAATCAGGTAATGTCCAGAGTCGTCCGTTCTTGCGTCGCGCGAAAGACCCGTATCCTGTGAGGTGGCCTTCACCGTTGCGCCTGAGATCACGGCACCCGCTTTGTCGGAGACCGTGCCCGAAAAACTTCCGGTTGCCTGGCCGTACAGGAGCGGACAGGCGGAAGCTGCAAGGAAAAGGAAGAGTGCGACCAGCAGGATCTTCTTATTCAGCATTACAACACCTTTCGGCGGTCCCATACAGAATGACGAGAGCACTATCTTAAGACTGCTTTAATGTTTGGGAGGTCTTGGGCCGTAGAGAGGGCTTATAAATTGCCGCTGCTTCCGAAGTCAAGACTTTTCGGTACTGGCAAGGCGTTCGGCGGCGCTAAATTTCCGAACTGGCACACAAGAAAATCCGCAGCCACGGTTGAGGGATACTCGCTCTTCGGCAGCGATGCCGCGTCGATTCAATTTCCCGAACGGGCTTTCCATTCCGCGTTGAACCGCTCGCGGTCGTAGAAGGATTTTTGTGTGCCTACGCCTGTCGTTGAAAGTCCCGCGTACAGATTGGCACGGCGCACTGCATCCAGTTCCGACACTCCTTCCGCCAGAAATACGGCGAAACTCCCGATGAAGGCATCGCCCGCGCCTGTGCTGTCGATGCTTCTTACGGCAAAGGGATGCACGTGCTCGCTTACGTCAGGACCCGCGAGGAGGGATCCTTTGGCTCCCAGGGTGATGATGACACGGCGAATGCCGCCAGCCACCAGTTTCTCCGCGCACCTCTTTGCATCGTCAACATTACGTACAGCAACTCCAGTGATAGTTTCGGCCTCACTTTCATTGGGAACAAAATAATCGAGGCCAGTCAGTTCGAGCATATCTACGGGCTGCGCGGGAGCGGGATTCAGGATGCAGCGGATGCCGTGCTTTCGTGCGAACGCAACCGTGTGGTAGACAGTTTCCAGCGGGATCTCAAGCTGGAGCACGATGCAGTCCGCGGCTTTCAACGTTTCGGCCGCGGCGTCAACGTCGGCCGGCTTCAGCGCGTCGTTGGCCCCTTTCACGACCAAAATGCGGTTTTGCCCGTCGGGCTCGACGAAGATCGGGGCAACGCCGCTGGACATGCCCTCGATCTGCTTGACGTGGGTTGTGTCGATACCAAGCTTCTTAAAGTTCTCGATTGTGGCTGGACCAAAAAGATCGCTGCCCACGCGCGCCACCATGAATACGTCGGCGCCACAGAGATGTGAAGCCACGGCTTGGTTCGCGCCTTTGCCGCCGAATCCAAGATCGAATTTCTCGCCGAAGATCGTTTCCCCGGGCTTCGGGAACCGATCTGCGAAAGTTGTGAGATCGATATTGGCACTGCCAACCACCGCGATTCGAGGGGGCTTGGCCATAGAGCTTCTTCAGAAAAGGAACTTACCTACTCCCCATAGGGAACCCAGATATTCTTCACCTGAGTAGCGTGTTGCAAGTACCACCGGCCTTCCCCTTGCTTTGCATTGAACCAGTCGATGGAGCGGCCTTCATTGGTGAATACCTGTTTCAGATTCCCAACCGAAAACGATTTGGCCGCCGCCGCACTGGATTCGTCCGAAAAACACCAGATTGCATCCACGTCGTCGTGTTCGGCGAGGATCTTGAGAAGTTGGGACGCATCTCCGGTCACAATATTGACCGTGCCACCTGGCAGGTCGCTTGTGTCGAAAACCTGGTAGAGATCTCCGATGATGAGCGGGTAAGTTTCCGAGGGAACCACAACAGCAGTATTTCCTGCGGCCAAGACGGGCAAGATAAGAGAGAGCAGGCCGAGCAGCGGAGTTTCGTTCGGACAAACGATGCCCACGGTCCCGATTGGCTCATTCATCGCGATTGCGACGGTCCGCGATGGCGGATTGTGCACCGCGCCATCGAACTTGTCGGCCCACGCGGCGTAGGAGAATATCCGCTCGATGCTGGCGGTGAGTTCCTTCTCGGCCTGCGATTCTCCGACGACCGCCGCCAGCCGACGGGCGATCTCCTCCTGGCGCAGCGAAAGGTTCTCTGCCATGTAGTAGAGAATCTGCGCTCGATTGTGGGCCGTCGTCTTGGCCCAACTCGAAGCCTTGCGCGCGGCTTCGACCGCGTTCCGAATATCTTTCCGGTTGCCGAGCGGCGCTTCACCCAGTAACTCGCCGGCGCTGTCGCGCACCTCGAAGCTGTAGCCGGAATCCGGTCTGGCCTGCTTGCCCCCGATATAGAGTTTTACCGTGCGGTCGATCGACGATCCTGTGTGCTGTTGGCTATCGCTCGAATCGCGGGGTGTGCGCCCCGCAGCGGGAAGTGCAGGAGCATGTTTGAACCAGGACGGTTCGAGATACTCAAGCAGGCCTTCCCGGCCTCCCTCGCGGCCGTAGCCGCTCTCGCGATAGCCACCGAACCCGCACGAGGCGTCGAACAGGTTCGTGCAATTCACCCAGACCACGCCGGCCTTGATCTGCGCAGCCACTTCTAGAGACACGTTGATGCTCTCGCTCCAGACACACGCCGCCAGGCCATAAAGGGTGTTATTCGCGAGTTCAACGGCCTCGGAAGGGGTGCGAAACGTCATCGCAGCGAGTACCGGGCCGAAAATCTCCTGCTGCGCCACTACCGAAGCCGGATGCACGTTGCTCAACAGCGTAGGAGGGAAATAGAGTCCACGCAACGGCATTTCCAACTGCGGTTGCCAGCAGGTTGCGCCTTCGGCAATTCCCCGATCGACAAGGCGACGAATGCGATCGAGCTGCACGGGCGCAACGATCGCGCCGATATCGATGGCTTTATCCAGCGGTGAACCGACACGAAGCGCGTTCATGCGCTCGCGAATCTTCTGCATAAGGGTTTCGGCAATGCTCTCCTGCATCAGCAGGCGTGAACCGGCACAGCAAACTTGCCCTTGATTAAGCCAGATTCCATCGACCAAACCTTCCACCGCGCTATCAAGGTCAGCATCCTCGAAAACGACGAAGGGAGACTTGCCGCCGAGTTCCAAAGATAGCCGCTTGTGACTTTGGGCGGTAGCAGCGCGGATGGTGCGGCCCACTTCCGTAGATCCGGTGAAAGCGATTTTGTCGACGTCAGCATGCTTCACCAGAACCTCGCCGGTGGATCCATCGCCGGTGACGATGTTGACGACTCCCGCGGGCAGACCGACTTCCTGGCAAATCTCAGCGAAGGCCAGCGCGGTCAGTGGCGTAAACTCTGCAGGCTTGAGCACCACGGTATTACCTGTAGCGATTGCCGGCGCAATTTTCCAGGCGAGCATCAGGAGCGGGAAGTTCCAGGGGATAATCTGTCCGACCACGCCGCAAGCCGTGTAGCCCGGAAACTCCGTTTCCAATAGTTGCGCCCAGCCGGCGTGATGGTAGAAGTGGCGAGCTACGAGCGGGATATCGATGTCGCGACTCTCACGGATCGGCTTGCCGTTGTCGATTGTTTCCAGCACCGCGAGCCGTCGCGAATGTCGCTGAACGGCCCGGGCGAGCGCGTACAGATATCGGGCGCGCGCGTGAGGCTTTAGAGACTGCCATTTTGGAAGCGCATTTCGCGCGGCCTGGACAGCGGCATCGACGTCCGCAGCCGATCCCTGGGACACCGTTGCGATCTTTTCTCCGGTAGCGGGATCGGTCGAATCGAAAAAAGCGCCATCGACCGGCGGACGCCACGCACCATCGATGAAGTGGCCGAAGCGCCGTTGATGGCGGTCGAGCCAGAGCAGCGCATCTTTCGTGTCTTCGGGCGCTGGGCCGTATTCCATGGTGAGGAATTTCTCAGCTATGCTCATTCGACTCGTTTCGCCTTCTTCCTCGATCTCTGCCTATGCCATCGGGTGGCGGTAATCAGCTGAGTACCGGCCAGTCGCGTAGTGTGCCAATTGCCTCTCAATGTCGTTCAGCAGTCCACTGGCTCCGAAACGGAAGAGGTCCGCTGTCATCCACGGAGTTCCCAGTTCTTCTTTCATAAGCGCCAACCATTCCGAAGACTGCTTGGCCGTGCGAATGCCGCCGGCTGGCTTGAAACCCACGGCCATGCCGGTCTCCTGGGCATATTCACGGATGGCTCGCGTCATAACGAATCCAACGGGAAGCGTGGCGTTTGTCGATTCTTTGCCGGTTGAAGTCTTGATGAAGTCAGCACCGGCCATCATCGCTACGAAGCTGGCTCGCGCTACGTTGCGGAGCGTGAGCAGATCGCCCGTTCCCAGGATCGCTTTCATGTGGCATTGGCCGCTGGCATGCTTGAATTCGGCGATCTCGTCGTACAGTTCCTGCCATCTCCCGCCGAATACATGCGCCCGCGTGATTACAATGTCGATCTCGTCAGCTCCCGCGTCCACGGAGTGGCGAATTTCTTCAACGCGCTCCTGCATTGGCGACAGGCCGGCGGGAAATCCTGCGGAAACGACGGCCACGCGAACCCCACTGCCCTCGAGCGCTCGAACCGCGGTGTCGGCGAACCGGTGGTACACGCAAACCGCTGCGACCTTGATATCGAGGTCTTCAATCTGCAACTGTCTTAAAAGTTCCTGTTGAATCGGCCGCCGCGCCTTGGCGCAAAGCCGGCGCACACGCTCTTCCGTATCGTCGCCGGATAAGGTTGTGAGGTCCATGCAGGAAATTGCGCGTAAAAGCCATGCGGCTTGCCATTCCTTCTTGACGGTTCGCCGGGCTATGTGCGTTTGTGCCCGGCGTTCCACGGCGCTTGTGTTCACGCGAACCTGTTTCACCCAGTCGAGATTAAGGGGAATGCCGCGATTGGAGAGCAAAGGGTGACCGGAGAGCGTAGCGATGGGCGCACCTGCATCGGGTACGCATTTCTCTAGAGCGCCGTCACTCAGACGGTCCGCAACACGGTAGCCGCTTTTGTGCTCCTCTGACACCGTCTTGCATTGTACGGCAGGTGGTGCGAGTAAGGACACTTTCGCATTTTAGGTCTTTACGGAGACGCGGCGCACAGGCATTGTCCGATGGAAATTTTCTGCTATAGTTGCGTTCCTTGGAGGTCGTGCCTGATGCCTCGAATCGTGCGTTGTGCCTTGATTCAAGCCAGTAATGCGCTCGGCGCGGAACGCCCGCTTGCGCAGATCAGGAAGGCGATGATCGACAAGCATTTGAAATTGATCGAACAGGCTGCGAAGAAGAAAACGCAGATCTTATGCCTGCAAGAGCTTTTCTACGGTCCTTATTTCTGTGCGGAGCAGAATGCACGCTGGTATGAACTGACGGAGCGGGTGCCGGATGGCCCCACGGTGCGCCTGATGCAAAAGCTCGCCGCGAAACATCGCATGGTGATCGTCGTTCCGGTTTACGAGGAGCAAATGCCCGGCGTTTATTTCAATACTGCCGCAGTGGTCGATGCCGACGGCCGCTACCTGGGAAAGTACCGCAAGCACCATATCCCGCACTGCCATCCCGGATTTTGGGAGAAATTTTATTTCACTCCTGGCGATCTGGGGTATCCGGTCTTCGCGACAAAGTATGCGCAGGTCGGTGTTTACATTTGCTATGATCGACACTTTCCCGAGGGCGCGCGCATTCTGGGATTGAACGGCGCGGAGATCGTTTTCAATCCCTCGGCCACAGTTGCAGGCCTATCGGAATATTTGTGGGAACTGGAGCAACCCGCGCATGCCGTGGCCAACGGTTACTTTGTTGGCGCCGTGAACCGAGTAGGCGTGGAGAAACCGTGGAGCATCGGCGAATTTTATGGGAAGAGCTACTTCTGCAATCCGCGGGGAAAAATTATCGCGCAGGCCACCCGGGATAAAGACGAAGTGGTTGTGGCCGATCTCGACCTGGATATGATCGGGGAAGTCCGCAAAGTGTGGCAGTTCTTCCGCGATCGCAGGCCGGAAAGCTACGGTCCGCTCACCGCACAGACGGGAGAAGCCGCGGCAGCGGACTGAAAGCGCAAGCGTTGCAGAGATTGACTGTGACGTCTGTTTCCAAATTTCTAGACCGAAATCCATGACGCCGCCCGAGCCTTCGCAACTCCGATCAAGCATCGAATCCAGTCCGCTCTACAATTCCGATCTTGCGCCCACCCGGGCCGACCGCCGGCATTGGGGAACGTATAACTTCGCGGCGCTGTGGATTTCGATGTCGGTGAACATCCTCACCTACATGCTGGCGGCCAGCCTGATTCAGGGTGGAATGAACTGGAAACAGGCGGTGCTGACGATCTTTATCGGCAATGTGATCGTGCTGATCCCGATGCTGCTGAACTCGCATCCCGGAGCCAAGTACGGAGTGCCATTTCCGGTGTTGGCCCGCGCTTCGTTTGGCGTATTGGGCGCCAACGTGGCCGCGGTGCTGCGGGCATTGGTGGCATGTGGATGGTTCGGCATTCAGACCTGGATTGGCGGCGAAGCGATCAGCACTCTGTTGGCCACGCTCGCGCCGGGATGGAAGAGCTTCCCCTATGCCACAGCCATTTGCTTTCTTCTGTTCTGGCTGATCAACCTCGCCGTTATTTTGATGGGGATTGAATACATTCGGATTCTGCAGGGGATCAGCGCGCCGGTGTTGTTAGGAGTTGGGTTGCTGCTTTTGGCATGGGCCTATCATGCCGCGGGCGGCTTCGGTCCCATGCTGGCCGCGCCTTCGCGCTTCACCAACTTTACCGACTTCTTGAAGTTTCTGATTCCGGCTCTCAACGGCACTGTGGGGTTCTGGGCGACGGTCTCGCTGAATATTCCTGACTTTACGCGATTCGCACGGAACCAGCGAGAACAAGTCATCGGCCAGGCGCTCGCCCTGCCGACGACGATGACTCTTTATGCATTTATTGGCATCGCCGTGACCTCGGCCACAGTCGTGATTTATGGAACGGCAATCTCCGATCCCGTGCAACTGCTCAGCCGTTTTCACTCGCCGGTAGCAGTGGTGATCTCGCTGATCGCGATTCTGCTGGCTACGCTGAATGTCAACATCGGCGCCAACGTCGTGTCGCCAGCCAACGACTTCTCCAATCTGTGGCCGCGGCGAATCAGCTTCCGCACCGGCGGCGTGATTACTTGCTTCATGGGAATTGCGTTGATGCCATGGAAGCTGCTGGCGGACTACAACACATTCATCCTCGGCTGGCTGGGTGGCTATGCCGCTTTTCTCGGGCCAGTCGCTGGCATCATGATCTGCGACTATTTCGTGGTGCGACGATGTGTTCTGCAGGTGGATGATCTCTATCTTCGCGGCGGAATCTACGAGTATTCCAAGGGATTCAACTGGCGCGCTGTGATTGCTCTTGCGCTGGGAGCCGGGACGGCATTGATCGGTCTGACGGTTCCGTCAGTGCGCGTTCTTTATGACTACTCCTGGTTCGTGGGCTTTGCCGTGTCGTTCGCGGTCTATTACGCGATGATGAAATTTCAGCGCCCGGCTGCGCTTGCGGCGCTGGCACCCTCGTAGTTTCAGCGTTTCGTCTTCGCGGTTTCCTGGAACGCGGGCAACACCTCGCGCTGATAGATGTCCAGAGTTTGTTCCTCCTCCCCGCACATCAAATACAAATTGAACTGCGTTACCCCGGCGCTGGCCAACTTGCGCAGTTTCTCATGATGAGCCTCAACCGGCCCCACCAGACAAAAACGGTCGACCACTTCGTCGGAAACAAAGCTCGCGTTGTCGCTTTCGACCACGCAGTGGTGCTGATAGTCGTAGCTGCCTCGGTCCTGCACGTACGATGTGAGGGCCGGTGGCAAGTCTTCCGGCTTGTACTGCCGGATGAGATCCATCACGTGGTTGGAAACCAGTGCCGGAAACCAGCGCACGCGTTCGCGCGCCGTTGCCAAATTATCGGAGACCCAAACCGGAGCTGCCGACATTACTTCGATCTGGCCCATGTCGCGGCGCGCCGCGCGAGCGCCTTCTTTCACGAAGCCAAGGCACCAGGAAATCAAATCCGGATCGGCAAACTGAAGAATGATTCCGTCGGCGACCCGGCCTGCCATGTGCAGCACTTTGGGCCCGTATCCGGCGATCCAAACTCGCGGAGAGACCGTCGCCCATGTGAGGCGCGTGGGCTGGCCTTCGTATTCAATTTCGCGGCCGGCGGTGAGATCGCGAAAAATCTTCACGGCAATCTCCAACTGCGACCAACTCACCGGCCTCTTGCCGAGGACTCGCCTCGAACTGTCTCCACGGCCTATGCCGAGTTCCATCCTGCCGCCTGAAATCAGATTCAGCGTGGCGAACAGGCTGGCCGTAACCGTGAGATCGCGCACCGCGGGATTGGTGACCAGCGTGCCGAGCCGCATCCACTCTGTGTTCGCGGCCATGAGTGTCAGCAAAGGGTACGGTTCCTTCCACAGAACGTGAGAATCGAAGAGCCATCCGTACTGGAAGCCGGCAGCTTCGGCCTGCCGCGTCAAACCGAGAATGCGCTCCACCGAGATGTCCGGCTTTAGCGTGATGCCAAACTGCATGGCGCAGCCTCTTTCATCACTCCCAAGAATTATGAGGAACTGAGGTGCGGCAGTTTAGCATAGAATTCCTTCTTCATCTTAGCCATGCTTCATCTCAGCCGGAGTGGAGGGATCGATGGGTTTCGACACGATCATCGGGAATGGATCGGTGGTGACTGCAACGGATACCTACGTGGCGGATGTTGCGATCACCGATGGCAAGATCGCGGCCCTCGGCAAAGATCTTCCGCGACAGAACGCCACGAGGGTTCTGGACGCAACGGGAAAGTGTGTTTTCCCAGGCGGCATCGATGTTCACACGCATCTTGACATGCCGTTCGGTGGCACCACCAGCGCCGACGATTTTGAAACCGGCACAAGGGCCGCGGCTTTCGGCGGAACGACCACGCTGATCGACTTCGCCATTCAGTACAAAGACCAGCCGTTGCGTAAAGCCTTCGACACGTGGATGGACAAAGCCTCGAAGAAAGCCGTCTGCGACTATTCTTTTCACTGCATCGTGACCGACATAGGCAATGGTCAGCTGCAAGAGATGAATGCACTGGTAGGTGAGGGAGTGACCAGCTTCAAGCTTTTCATGGCCTATCCCGGCGTCTTCATGCTCGACGACGCCAGCATCTTCCGAGCACTGCAGACCACCGCACAGAACGGCGGTCTCATCTGCATGCACGCCGAAAACGGAAGCGCAATCGACGTCATCATCCAACAGGCGCTGGCGGAAGGGAAGACGGCGCCAAAGTATCACGCCCTCACGCGGCCCACTACAGCGGAGGCCGAGGCCGTGTCGCGTGCGATAGCATTGGCGGAGATGGCGGGAGCACCGATCTACATCGTGCATTTGAGCTGCAACGAGGCTCTCGAGAAAGTTCGGGAGGCACGCGATCGCGGCCTTCCCGTCTATGCAGAAACTTGCCCGCAGTATTTGTACCTCTCGATCGAAAACTTTGACGTGCCCGATTTTGAAGGCGCGAAATATGTATTTACGCCGCCGCTTCGCGAAAAGTGGCATCAGGAAAAACTCTGGAGCGGTCTTAAACGCGATCACCTGCAGGTCGTTTCTACCGATCACTGTCCTTTTTGTTTCAAGGAGCAAAAGGAAATGGGACGCGACGACTTCACTAAGATCCCGAACGGCGGCCCGGGCATTGAGCACCGAATGAGCCTGATTTACTCGGGTGGCGTTGCGCAAGGCCGTTTCAGCGTGAATCGATTTGTGGAGCTGGTTTCCACGACTCCGGCAAAGCTTTTCGGCTTGTATCCGCGCAAAGGAACCATCGCCGTTGGCAGCGACGCCGATCTCGTCATCTTCGATCCCAACCGCAAACACACAATCAGTGCCGAAACTCACCACATGCGAGTGGATTACTCGATGTTCGAAGGCATCCAGGTGACGGGCATGCCCGACGTCGTTCTCTCCCGAGGCCGCGTGGTGGTGGAAGGCGAGAAGTTCCTGGGCCGTGCTGGACAGGGAGAGTTCCTCCGGCGGTCAACTTATTCGCAGGTGAACGGCTAGTTCGTGGAATCTTGCCTGCTTGGCGCTTGTCGAGTCAGGGCGAGAGGAGTAGAGTTACACGCTTTCGCTCTTACAGGTCTTTCAAGGAGAATGGATGTTCACACCCTCGAGTCTGAGCATTGCGCTGTTGATGATGATCACGAGCGCCATTTGCTGGGGGTCGTGGGCAAATACCTACAAGGGCGTCAAGGGCTACCGTTTCGAGCTTTTCTACTGGGACTATGCCGTCGGCATCTTTCTGATTTCCCTTGTGCTCGCCTTCACCATGGGGAGCGCAGGGCACGATTCCTCCAGCTTTCTGAACAACCTCCACGCGGCGGATACGTCGAACATCGTGAACGCGCTGATCGGAGGAGCGCTGTTCAATCTTGCCAATCTCTTGCTCGTGGCTGCGATCGACATGGCTGGACTCGCCGTTGCGTTTCCCATTTCCATCGGAATCGCGTTGGTGGTCGGAACGGTGCTCAGTTATGTCCTTCAGCCGAGAGGGAATGCCATTTTCCTTGCCCTTGGCGTCGCCTGCGCGTTCATCGCGGTGCTGTTGGACGGCAAAGCCTACGGGAGTCTTGCGGCCACAGGGCGTTCTGTCTCAAGAAAGAGCCTGATCACATGCGTGGTGTCAGGAGTTTTAATGGGATTGTGGGCCCCGTTCATGACGCACGCCATGACCCGCGGCAATCCGCTCGGACCCTATAGCGCCGCTGTGTTCCTGACCCTGGGAGCATTGCTCTCCTGCTTCATCTGGAATATTTATTTCATGAAGCATCCGCTGGTAGGGAAGCCAGTAAGCTTCGGCGGATTTTTCAGCGGTCCTGCTGCGGGGCATCTGCTGGGGCTTTTCGGTGGATGCATCTGGGGCGTTGGCACGGTTTTCAATCTGGTTGCTGCGAGCTTCACCGGCGTTGCCATCTCGTACGCCATCGGCCAGTCCGCTCCCATGGTCGCGGCACTCTGGGGAGTTCTCGCTTGGAAGGAATTTGCGAACTCGGGACCTCGTGCCAAAGCGTACCTCGGCCTGATGTTCGTCTTCTATGGTCTTGCAATTTTTCTGATCGCGCGTGCGAACGGCTAAGCGGCCTATTTCCCCCTGATCCGGCTCACAAACATCTGCAAGAAACGGTCGGCATCGGAAGCCAGGCAGACTCGCGCATTCGGCTTCAGATCGATGACGCCCTCGATCTCGTAATGGTCTCCGTGCAAGACGTTGTTCTCGTTTGAGCCCATCCGGTTTGCCACGGTTTCTCCGCGAGTAAAGTCACCCTTGGTCTCCACGTCCACATGCATCTCTTTGAGCGTACCCAGAGTGGGATCCAGCGCAATCCCCACCGCCAGCGGGTCATACATCGCGGCCCCGCTGTATCCGCTCTTCTCGCTGCGGGTCAAGTAGAAGTCGGCAATCTTGGCGATAAAGTCGCTCTGCGGTCCGTGGGACGAGTGCAGTTCCGCGAGATACTTCCGCGTAATCAGCGTCCGCTCGCCCACGTCGGAGCCAACCATCGTGACCATCCAGCCCGCATTAAACACAATTTGCGCCGCCTCGGGGTCGTTATAGACGTTGGCTTCCGCCGCTCCATTGACGTTCCCACCAGAGATCGAGCCGCCCATGATGACGATGTCTTTGACCAGAGCCGCGATCGATGGATCTTTGGAGACCGCAAGCGCGACGTTGGTCAGCGGTCCTACCGGGATTAAGGTGATCTCGTGCGGATACTTGTGGATCAGTTCGATGATGAGGTCTGGACCGAACCGGGGATCCGCTTTGCATTTGGAAGGCGGCAACTCGACATCGGCCAGGCCATTCTTCCCGTGCCAGAACTGTGCGGTAATCAACTTTTGGTTCAGCGGATGTTGCGCCCCTCCGGCTACCGTGACGTCGCATCTTCCCGCGAGCGAAACGATCTTCAGCGCGTTCTCCAGTCCCTGCCGTCCGTCCACATTGCCCGGCACCACGGTCAGCGCTTCCACCTTGAACTCGGGAGAATTCAGAGCGAGCATGATGGCCATGGCATCGTCTGTGCCTGGATCGGTGTCGATGATGACGCGCCTCGGCGCGGATTGTGCGATGGCATGCGTCGCAAAACACAGCACTAAGAACAGGATCAGAAGGAATGAAATGCACAGTTGTTTCACGGAAGGAACTCCTTTTTCGAAAAGCCAATTGGGTGTTAAAGCAGCATGCCCGCGATTGACGCTGACATCAGGTTTGCCATAGTTCCCGCCAGCATCGCGCGAATTCCGAGCCGCGCCAGTTCGCTCTTCTTGTTCGGAGCGAGCGCCCCGATGCCGCCGATCTGGATTCCGATGGAACTGAGATTGGCGAAGCCGCATAGGGCAAACGTTGCGATGGTGAAAGAGCGCGGATCGAGCGCCGCTTTCATTGGGCCAAGCATGGAAAATGCCACCAGTTCGTTCAGCACCATGCGGGTGCCGAGCAGAGTTCCAATCACCCCGCAGTCGCGCCAGGGAATACCGATGACCCAGGCAACCGGAGCGAAGACAGCGCCGAAAATCTTTTCCAGACTTTCCGGAACCCAGGCCACCCAATGGTGAATTCCACCAAGGATGCCGTCCGCGAGCGCGATCAGGGCGAGGAATGCAATCAGCATGGCAGCGATGTTCAACGCCATATGTAGGCCGTCGGTCGTTCCCCGAGCGACCGCGCCGAGCAGATTTTCTTCTTTCTCGGTTTGCTCTTCCCTTTCGGGCATGACAACTCGTCCGGCGGTTCGCGGCTGCTCGGTCTCGGGCACGAGCATCTTCGCCATTAGCAAAGTGCCGGGCGCGGTCATAATGACTGCGCTCAGTAAGTGTTTGGGTTCTATGCCGAACGCGATGTAGGCCGCCATGATTCCGCCGGAGACATGCGCCATGCCGCTGGTCATCACCGTCATGAGTTCCGAGCGTGTCAGATCGGGCAGAAACGGCCGGATGGTCACCGGCGCTTCCGTTTGTCCCATGAAAATGCTGGCCGCGACGTTGAGCGATTCCGCGCCGCTGGCGCCCATTACCCGGGTCATGACCCAGGCGGCAATCCGAATGACGAATTGCATCACGCCGAAGTGATAAAGCACGGCAAAAAACGCGCAGATGAAAATAATGGTCGGCAAGACTTGGAAGGCGAAATAGAAGCCGAGATGGGAACCTTGCTTCCCGAGATCGCCGAAAACAAACTGCGATCCGACATAAGAATAGCTAAGCACGTGACTGACGACGTCGCCGGCTTTCTGAAAAAACCGCCGTCCTGCGTCGACTCTCAACACTGCCACAGCAAAGGCGAACTGCAAACCCAAGCCCCACGCTACAGTTTTTAGGCGAATAGCACGGCGATTGCTCGAAAAGACATAGGCCAATCCAAGCATGGTCAAGAGGCCGAGGATTCCAGTGAAGCGTCCCATTCAGTTTTTCTCTCCGGGTTTGCCGATCACGCGATGGATCAAGGGCCTTTTCTCGCGCGCCGGCGAATCAGTAATCTGATAGCTCTCTTCAAGCAGTTGCCGGGCACGAGCTGCACGCGTTTCTGCATTGTAGTAAATCGTCGCCAGGGGTTCGCCAGCCGAGATAGAATCCCCGATCTTTTTGTGCAACACAATTCCCACGGCGGGATCGACTGAGTCTTCTTTTCGTTCGCGGCCGCCGCCGAGAATCACACATACGGTTCCGACCTGCTCGCACTGCAGGGACGCGAGATATCCGTCCTTCGGGCTGGAAACGGTTATCGTATGTCGAGCCTGGGGCAGTTTCCTCGGATCGTCGACGGTCTGCGGATCTCCGCCCTGCAGTTCCACCATCTGCCGAAACTTGTCGAGCGCTTTACCGGACGCGATCAGCATCTCGCTCTGCTTTCTTCCTTCAGCGACCGTATCAGAGACTCCCCCCAGATGCAGCATCCAACCCGCCAGCTCGAGGCAGAGTTGGCGCAAATCTTCCGGTCCTTCCCCGCGCAGAACCTGCACAACTTCAACCACCTCAAGCGCATTGCCGATCATGCATCCCAACGGCTGATCCATGTCCGTGATGAGCGCAACCACCCGTTTGCCCATCCGCTCGCCGGTTTCTACCATGAGCTCCGCGAGAAAGGCGGCGTCTTTTTCGCTTTTCATGAATGCCCCGGAACCGGTTTTTACGTCGAGGACGAGCGCGTCGATGCCTTCGGCAAGTTTCTTGCTCATGATGGACGCGCAGATCAGATAGGGGCTTTCCACCGTGCCGGTTACATCGCGTAGAGCATAGAGTTCGCGATCGGCAGGGGCGATTTCGGCAGTCTGGCCAATCATGGCGCAACCGCAGGTCTCGAGGACACGGCGAAATTGAGCGATGGTGAGATTCACGTTGAAGCCGGGGATGGCCTCGAGTTTGTCGAGAGTGCCACCCGTATGTCCCAGGCCACGGCCGCTAATCATGGGAACCGCCACGCCCGCGGCGGCTGCCAGCGGCGCCAGCACCAGCGAAGTCTTGTCGCCCACGCCACCGGTCGAGTGCTTATCGACTTTCTTCGCAGGAAGGTTAGAGAGGTCAAGCACTTCGCCGGAGTGCAGCATGGCATCAGTCAGCGCGGCGGTCTCGGCACGCGTCATGCCTCGCAGCACTACCGCCATCAGCCACGCCGAGATCTGATAGTCGGGAATATCGCCGCGCGTGTACGCGTTCACCAGAGACTCGATTTCGTTCCGGGACAACTCGACGCCGTCCCGCTTTTTGCGAATCAGGTCGACGGCACGGAAAATCTGCGCTGAAGCCGGCGTCGGATTCACTGGAGGCGGAATCCTTCCGGAAGGAGTTCGGTGATCTGAGCCTGTCTTGCTCCCTGGGCTCCCTGAAAAAAGATGGTCGCGTCGGGACCGAACTCGTAGATGACCTGACGGCACGCGCCGCAGGGCGAACAGGGCGATCCCTGGTCGTTGACCACAGAAACCGCACGGACCTCAATCTTCGGACCAAGCTGCGCGACGGCGGAAAAAATCGCCGTCCGCTCGGCACAATTGGTCATTCCGTAGGAAGCGTTCTCGACATTGCAGCCGGAAAAGATTCTACCGTTCGTGAGCAGGATGGCTGCCCCGACCCGGAACTTCGAGTAGGGTGCGTGGGCGTTCTTCATCGCTTTCTTGGCGTACCGCAACAGTTTTGCTCGTACATCCAGGGGCAGCATGTTCTTGGGCATAACGGAAAACGGTTTCGCGAGGACGTCGCGAAATCGTGCGCCATTGTAAACCCTGGGCAAACAATTCACCCCTTTTTCTTGCAGTCGCCCACGCCTCATCATGCGCGTCCGAGGACCAATCGAAGCGGAATTGCTTTTGTTCTGACTCGGGGCTAGCATATTGACGTTATTCTTGTCTGCCGGGCCTCGTTGGCTTCATATCGCGCAAGTCCGGGCTTGATGTTCGTTCTAGATTTAAGGAGGATTTATGGGCATCGCAGTGTCGCCGCAGATTCACCCGCAGGTCGCCGATTTTGTTGAAAAGCCACGCAAAATGTTGATCAACGGCAAGTGGGTCAACGCCGCTTCCGGCAAAACTTTCCCTACCTACAATCCCGCCACAGGCGAAGTTCTGGCACAGGTGGCGGAAGGCGATCGGGAAGATATTGAACAGGCTGTGAAGGCCGCTCGCCGCGCCTTCGATCAGGGTCCGTGGCGGCGGATGACCGCCTCCGAACGAGGACGCCTGATCTGGAAGCTTTCCGATTTGCTGGAGGCACACACCGAAGAATTCGCCTACCTGGAAAGCCTCGATAACGGCAAGCCTCTCGCCATCGCGAGGGGCGCCGATGTGCCGCTGGCCGTCGACCTGTTTCGCTATATGGCGGGTTGGGCCACGAAAATTGAGGGCAATACCATTCCGATCTCAGTCCCGTATACGCCCGGAGCCAAGTATCTTGCCTACACTCTGCGCGAGCCGGTAGGAGTTGCAGGGCAGATTATTCCCTGGAACTTCCCGCTCCTGATGGCAGCGTGGAAGCTGGGTCCGGCGCTGGCCTCCGGTTGCACGGTGGTGTTGAAGCCGGCGGAACAAACGCCGCTTTCGGCGCTGCGTCTTGGCGAACTCATCACGGAAGCCGGGTTCCCGGAAGGAGTGGTAAATATCGTGCCAGGCTACGGCGAGACAGCAGGCGCGGCGCTGGCGGCTCATCCGAACGTGGATAAAATAGCCTTCACGGGCTCTACGGAAGTTGGGAAGCTGATCGTGCACGCCGCGGCCGGCAACTTGAAGAAGGTGTCGCTGGAACTTGGCGGCAAGTCTCCGAATGTCGTGTTCAAAGACGCTGACCTCGAGTCTGCGATCGCCGGGGCCGCGAGTGCGATCTTTTTCAATCACGGCCAGTGCTGCTGTGCCGGATCGCGTCTCTACATCGAGAAGCCGATTTTCGATCGAGTGGTGGAAGGCGTTGCCGACCAAGCGAAGAAAATCAATGTCGGCTCGGGCCTCGATCCGGAAACGAACATGGGACCGCTCGTTTCCCAGGAACAGTTAAGCCGAGTCTGCGGCTATCTGGAGGCGGGCTTCTCAGAAGGCGCCACCGCCCTTTCTGGAGGTCATAGAAAAGGCGACAAGGGCTATTTCGTCGAGCCCACCGTTCTTGTGAATGCTCGCGAAGACATGAAGGTGGTGCGGGAAGAAATCTTCGGGCCGGTGGTAGCGGCGATGCCGTTCGACGACCCCGAGGAAATTCTGCCGCGCGCCAACGACAGCGAATACGGCTTGGCTGCCGCCGTCTGGACCCAGGACATCAGCAAAGCCCACCGCATGGCAGAACAGCTGCATGCGGGTACGGTGTGGATCAACTGCTACAACATTTTCGATGCGGCGCTGCCCTTCGGCGGATACAAACAATCCGGGTGGGGCCGCGAGATGGGGCACGACGCCATTAACCTGTACACGCAGACAAAGGCGATCTGCACCAGATTGTCTTAGCCGATCGCTCCAAGAAGAAAGGACGGCGGGTTTACCGCCGTCCTTTTCATTTTCCGGCCGCAATTCTCGTGGGATCCTATCTCTCCATGAGGAGAACTTTCTCCGCATCGTCAATCTCAGTTAACTTGACCTCGATCACCTCATTCATCGTGGTCTGAACAATGCGGCCGACAAAGCCAGCCTCGACTGGCAATTCGCGATGTCCGCGGTCGATTAGCACACATAACTGCACTCGTCGCGGTCTGCCGTGCGAAAAGAGCGCGTCCAGCGCGGCCCGCGTCGTACGTCCGGTGAAAAGCACATCGTCCACCAGAACGATGTTCTTGTCCTCAATCGAAAACCCAATCTCTCTCTCTTGCACGACTGGCTTGGGCCCAAGCGTCGAAAGATCATCGCGATAGAAAGTGATGTCTAATGAGCCAACCGGGACTTTAGCGTTCTCGATGCGGGTGATGATCTTACCCAGGCGCTCCGCGATGGGTACGCCGCGACGGCGAATTCCGACCAATCCCAAACCTTCGACGCCGCCGTTTTTCTCGACAATCTCATACGCTAAGCGCACCAGCGTGCGCTCAATTTCTGATGCCGACATCAGTTGCGCCTTCTGGCGCAGCCCCGTCTTGCGGAAGGTACTTTTCGCACTTATCATCGAATGTGCCTCATGAATTTCTTTCTTTGAAGCCGCTTTATTTGGCGCCAACCCTGCGCCTCCCGGCCCGACGGCTTCTCACTGTATTCAACGCAGCGCCAGAGGTCAAGCGGCATTAAACAAGCTGAATCAGCGATTACGGCTTCGCTGGCGCCAGAATTCTGGACTCTCACCGTACGCAAGGCCTCTAGCGTAATTGCTTAGGGACCGGATCGCGATGATCGAGCTTGTGAATGTCGCTGTCCCGAGCCGCAGGCTGGCAAGGCTAAGAATTACGGAAGTAATCGCGCAAGTGGCCCAACTGTGCCATCCAGTTTTCTAGCGAATGAGGGCAGAAAATCGCCGAACAAACCGGAAAACATCTTGATAGGAGTTGTAAAGGGGTGCGGGTGCAACTCGAAGAGTATCCGGCTCCCGCCAGTCGCCCTCGATGCCCTCCTGGGCCAGCCGTTCACACAATGCCCGCCCGTTCTTGGGAACTCGGATAGAGAGTTGCGCCCCACGCCGCTCTGTTTCACGAGGCGTGATGATGGAGAAGTTCGGAGATAAACACGGACTAAGCAAGAACTCCAGATAGCTGGTCAACGAGATGCTCTTGGCCCGCAAACGCTCCATGCCCGCTTCGTGGAAGAGATCCATCGAGGCTCTGAGGACAGCCAGGCTAACAATCGACGGATTGCTCAACTGCCAGCCGTCGGCGCCGGACATGGGGTGAAAGACTGGTCCCATCTCGAACCGAGATTGTTCATCGTGACCCCACCATCCCGCAAAGCGAGGCAGATCCCAAGAGCGCGCGTGCCGTTCATGAACAAAACAACCGGCCGCGCATCCCGGACCGCCATTCAAATACTTGTAGCTGCACCACACGGCAAAGTCCGGGCCCCACTCATGAAGCTTCAAATGCAAGTTGCCGGCCGCATGTGCCAGATCGAAACCCACCACGCAGTTGCGTGCATGACCCGCGCGCGTGATGCGTGCCATATCAAACGCTTGCCCGGTCGCGTAATTCACTCCTCCCAGCAGGATCAGTGCGATCTCATCGCCCGAGCGCTCGATCAGGGACTCAATGTCTTCATCACGAAGGCAGGACTCGCCCGGTTGCGGAGTCAACTCGATGAGCGAAGTCGCGGGGTTAAAGCCGTGAAAACGAATCTGCGACTGCACGGCATACTGATCGGAGGGAAAGGCTCCGCGCTCCACAACAACCTTGTTCCTTGCCGGCGTGGGACGGTAAAACGAAACCATCATTAGGTGAAGGTTCACCGTGAGCGAATTCATCACCACAACTTCGAGGGGCTTCGCTCCAACCAGTTCCGCAGTCTGTTCGGTAAGCAGCCTGTGGTAGGGCATCCACGGATTCTTTGCCCGAAAATGTGCCTCGACCCCAAGTTGAGCCCAGTCTTTCAATTCTTGCTCAATGTAGGCTGCCGCCGTTTTAGGTTGCAGCCCCAGTGAGTGACCGCACAGATACACGCAATCATCGCCTGTTGGTTTGGGAAATAAGAAGCGCTCGCGGAATTCCCTCAGGGGATCGCGTTCATCCATCTCGATAGCAAAATCCTCGCCGGGTCGAAACTCTGTTTGCACCTCGTAGTTGGTCACAGCTGGAGCTCCAAGGGAGTAAGGTCGCGGCGAACCAGATGTTCAGCTTTCCCCCAGTCGAGATCCTCCACTCGATCAATGGACTCGCAAAGCTCGGCCAGCATCCGATCCTGAACGGCGCCGCGTGCCAGGGCAACGGAGTAGGGGATGCGATGAAAGGTCACCATGGCATATTTCGGCACGAAGAGTAGGGGGTACTTCACTTCCAGCGCTAATTCCACTTTCTTCTTGAATAGAAATCGCGAGTCGCCAACCCGATCTCTCATCTCCGTAAAATTCTCGATGGCCATATCCGCAATGGCATCGGTGTTGACCTTGCGCTCACGCTCGAACTGGGCGAACACTCGAGGCCAGTCGGCGCCGTGCCGATCGAGCAACTCCAGCAGACAGGTACAGTCTTCGAATCCGCAGTTTATTCCCTGGCCGAAGAAAGGAACGATGGCGTGGACCGCATCTCCAAGAAGCAGCGCTCTTGCTTCCACATGCCACGGGGAACACTTGATGGTGACCATCGCTCCCGTCGGATTCGCGAAGAAGTTGTCAGCCAGCTGCGGCATCAGCGGAGCCGCGTCCGGAAAGCGAGACTCGAAAAAGCAGATCACTTGTGCCGGTGTGATCAGGCTGGCAAAACTATCGGCACCTTCAAACGGCAGGAAAAGAATACAGGCGAACGTGCCATCGACGTTGGGCAGGGCAATCAGCATGTGGTTGCCCCGCGGCCAGATGTGCAGTGCATGAGTCTCCAGTAGATGTTGTCCGGTTGGACCCGCCGGAATCGTCAGCTCTTTGTAACCGTAGTCGAGATACTGTTGCGAAAAGTTGAAGCGGTTCAGCTTGAGCATTTCAGTCCGAATCGACGATGCTGAACCATCGCAACCGATCACAACCCCAGCTTCCCGAGTTAGTTCCTCACCGGTGTCGTCGTTGCGCACCCGTATCGCGCCGGTCTTCAAGTCGTAGCCCACACAGCGCTGATTGAAGTGAAAGGCCGCCCCGTGTTCTTCCGCAGCGTTCATGAGCGCGATGTTGAGCTCTGCCCGCGAAATCGAGTTGATGACCTCCGCATCGTTCTTCCCGTAGGGTTGAAAGGTAAGTTCGCCGGCAATCGAGTGCATCATCCGTCCGCTCATCGGAATACTGATGTCCCGCATCCGCTCCCACAGACCTGCCTGCTGCAGCCCGTGAATGCCGCGAGTCGAGAGTGCGAGATTGATGGACCGCCCCGCACTCAGTCGCACTCGCCGCATGTCCGGACGCCGCTCGTAGATCTCGACCGCGAATCCGCGCTGCATCAAAAGGATTGCCAGAAGGGGACCATTCAGTCCGGCGCCGATCAGGGTGAGTTTCTCGGAAGTGGGCTTCATTCCAGGTTTGACCAAACACGGCAACGAACAGACAGACCTTACTCTGTTAACAAAGTCCTTGCCTCCCATAATTCGGGAAAAAACTTTTTGTCCAGTGTGAGCTTCAGATAAGAAGCGCCCGCACTTCCCCCAGTGCCCATGCGGATGCCGATGATACGCTCGACCAGTTGAATATGGCGCAACCGCCAGCTCACCACCAATTCGTCAAACTCAGTCAGCCGCTCGCAGACATCGATCCAGTCGCGGTGATGTTGCTCATCTTTGTAAAGTGCGTGTACCGCGCGGGCGCGGGCTTCGAACCGTTCCCTGTCGGTGGCTTGGTCGCCGACAGGCGCCAGTTTGCCCATCGACTCCAAGGCTCCGAAGAATGCGTCGCGCAGGGAAGGATCTTCCAGTCGGCGCTTTAAACTCGCGTAGGCCTCGGGGGTGGGGCGGTGATAACGGAGCATCTTTTCGTCCTTCAATCCGCATAGAAATTCAATTTCCCGAAATTGTTCAGACTGAAATCCACTGGCGGGTTCCAGCAGTTCGCGAAACGCGAGAAAATGCGTAGGCAGCATCGTTTCGAGAATTGTGAACTGGTCGACCAATACCCGCGTCACCTCGGTACAACGCCTCAGCAGCCGCGCCGCCTCGTAAACTTCATCATGCGATTGCGGAGTCGAGCCCGCCCGGCGCAAATTAGCGACCACGGCGTCGAGGTCATGCAGCAGCTCCTTGAACCACAACTCGTAGGTCTGATGAACAAGAATGAAGAGCATCTCATCATGGTGCGGCGGTGAAGATCGCGGCTGCTGCAACTCCAGCAGTTCCGGAACTTTCAAATATGAGCTGTATGTGAGCTGCCCAGGCTCAGGTGCGAGCGGTGATGAGCCGACCGGCGCGTCAGACCTCTTATCTCCGGTTTCCTGTGCCTCGTTCTTAAGTCCCAGGAACCGCGCTGCATTCCCGCTCAGAAGCTTGGCCTTGGTATGTTGCGGCAAATGGCTTTGCCGGATGAGTGATCCGACGCGTTCCTCGCCTAGCGGGAAAGGATAGTCCGATCCCAGCATTACCTGCTCCGCTCCCATCGTTCTCACCAGAAATTGCAGCGTGTGTTGGTCGAACACCGCGGAGTCGACAAGGAAGCGATTAAGATAGTGGCTGGGAGGATGTTGGCAATCACCATGCGCGACCGGATGATGTTGCCAGGCATTTTCCAGCCGGCCGAGTAAAAACGCAAAACTTCCGCCGCCGTGCGCGAAACAAATGCGCAGCGTGCTCGGCAATCGATCGAACGCTCCACTCAGAATCATCGCGACGACGGAGAGTTGAGTCTCCGCCGGCATGCCTACCGTCCACGGCATCATGTATTTCGGCATCCGATCTTTGCCGAACATCTCCCAGGGATGGACGAGCACGGCCGCGCCCTCATCTGCGCAGTGCTGCAGAAAGGTCACGACCCCTGGATCGTCGAGATTCTTGTTCCCCACATGGTTGCCGATTTGTACGCCCAGGTGTCCCGACCGCATGCAACGAGTCAATTCCTTGCAAGCGGCGTCGCTGTCTTGGAGCGGAACCTGGCAAAACGATTTCAACCTGCCTTTTCCCCGGCTGCAAAGCTCGAGCGCGGCATCGTTGAACAGTTGTGCGCAATCAAGTGCGTCTTCCACCGGACGCTCGTACGCAAACAGCACCGGAGTGGCGGAAATAACTTGCAGATCGATGCCGTCACGGTCCATCTCCTGCAGCCGAACCTCCGGATCCCAACACGCAGAATAAATATGGCGAAAGAATCGATCTCCCACCAGGATGTCTGCTTTGCCCGGTTCGGTGTGCGTGATCCACGGCCAGTTCGGTGTGCCGTAGCGCGCTGCCAGGTCAGGCCATGAGCTGGGGAAAAAATGATTGTGAATGTCGATGACTTGCATGCCTTATTTGCCCGGATGAATCGTGCCACAATGCTTGCACTTCCGCCGGGCCTCGTTGTTATAGAACTGTTCAAATAGAGGCGGCAGATCTTTGACGATGCTCTTCAGCTTCACCTCCGCGCGATAGATCAAATGGTGGCAGTTCGGGCAGTACCATTCGAAAGCATCCAGGGAACCCTCGGGGCGGGGCACTTCGATAACTACTCCGACGGTTTCAGCCGGCCGCTGCGGTGAGTGGCGCAGGTGCTTGGGCAGAAGGAAGATTTCGCCTTCCTTGATCGGTATCTCCAGCGGCGGTTTGCCCGGCGTCTCCATGATGCGGAGAGAGATGTTGCCTTTTAACTGGTAGAAGAATTCCTCCGTGGGGTCGTCGTGATAGTCGCGCCGCTGGTTCGGTCCGCCCACCACCGTCACCATCATCTCTCCGTCTTCCCACACTTGTGCGTTTCCCACCGGGGGCTTGAGCTTCTCTTTGTTTTCTTCGATCCAGGCCTGAAAGTTGAAGGCCTTCAGATTCTTGATGGACGCCATCGTGTCTCCTACATCAGCGGTTTGTAAGCAACGGCCCGGATCTCAATCAATAAATGTGGATGCGGTAACTGATGCACGGCCACCGTGGTTCTCGCCGGGCCATCGTATCCGAAGAATTCTCCATACACCTCGTTGTAGCCGGCGAAGTCGTTCATGTTCACCAGATAGGTAGACAACTCGACCAAATCCTGCAGTTGCGCCCCGGAACTCTGCAGGATGTCGCGGACATTTTCGATCACTGCGCGCGTTTGCGCGCGGATGTCGAGCCGCGTTGTCCCTAAGGGATCGACGTCGGCACCCGCAATTGTGTTGTCGGCGCGGCGCGCACTGGTTCCCGAGACAAACAGAAAGTCGCCGGCTCGCTTGACGTGCGGATACTTGCCTCGCGGTCGCGCTTTGCCTTCGACGACTTTGCTCTCTGTCCCGCTCATCTTCTCCGGTTCCGACTCGTGGTTGATTGCGCCGCTTGAAAAAGTGTCACAGCCGAATGCAAATATTGTTCAATTCGGAATAGAAATTCAGCGAGTGCACCCCGCCTTCCCGGCCGATGCCGGAAAGCCCCGCTCCACCAAATGGCGTTCGCAGATCGCGCAGGAACCAGCAGTTCACCCACGTGATGCCCACATTCATTCGCTGCGCTACGCGATGACCGCGCTTCAAATCGTTGGTCCAGATCGAGGCCGCGAGTCCGTACTTCGTGTCATTGGCCATGGCGACGGCTTCTTCTTCCGAATCGAAGGGCGCGACATGACACACCGGCCCAAAGATTTCTTCCTTCACACACCGCGCCGATTCCGGAAGTCCAGTATAGATGGTTGGTTGCACATAGAAGCCGTGGTCGCGATTGTCGCCAAACGTCGGAACTGCCCCGCCGGTTATTACCGTCGCTCCTTCGTCCCGAGCCAGCCGGTAGTAAGAGAGCACCTTCTCTCGATGTGGCGCAGAAATCAGCGGACCCAGGTCAGTCTTCTCGTCGTTCGGCCAGCCCGGGTGCAGTCTCTCCGCTTTCCGTTTCAGCGCTTCCACAAATGCGCCGAAAATTGTCCGCTCAACATAAACGCGCTCGGCGCACAGGCAGACTTGCCCCGTGTTAAGAAACACAGCGTCGGATAGTCCGCTCACTGCTTCTTCAAAGTTGCAATCCGCAAAAATGATCGCCGCATTTTTCCCGCCCAGCTCAAATGAAACCGGCTTCACTGTGGGCGCCACCGCCTTCATGATTGCGGCGCCGGTCTTCGATTCGCCGGTAAAAGTGACGGCGTCAACGTCAGGGTGCTGCGCCAAGAATTCTCCCGCGGACGCTGGTCCGAAGCCATGCACCACGTTATAGACGCCATTCGGAATTTCCGCGTCCTGCATCGCCTCGGCCAGCAGCGCAGCGGTGGCCGGAGTTTCTTCCGAAGGCTTGACGACGACTACATTCCCGCACGCCAGCGCAGGCGCGACTTTCCAGGTGAGCAAGAGCAACGGCAAGTTCCACGGCGTGATCACGCCGACGACGCCGAGCGGCTTGCGCACCGCGTAGTTCAGAGCGTTTGTTCCGTCTGGAGTTTCCGTCTGAAACGATTCCAGCCCAGACATTTTTACCAGGTCGGCAAAGACGCGGAAATTCGCCGCAGCGCGAGGAACATCGAGCCTTGACGCCAGAGACACCGGCTTGCCCGTGTCGGCAACCTCGGCCTGAACGAAGCAATCGAATCGCTTCTCAATTGCACCCGCCACCCGGTGCAACCGCCCAGCGCGTTCGCGGACTCCGATCTTTCCCCATTCTCCGCGCAACGCGCGCCGACCCGCTTGCACGGCCTCATCCACCTGCGCCTCGTCGGCTTCAGTTACCTGTGCAATCACCGTGCCGTCCGCGGGATTCACGTCCGCGAATTCGCGCCTTCCGCGCGCGAAGCGGCCATCAATGTAATTCTGGATTAATTTCACAAGATCCCAGGCGAGTCTCGGCAATCCTAGCAGGACGGCAGGAAGCGCGGCAATCTCTGCGCTAACCTGTCAGGCGTCGCTGCTCCAGATAGCGCTGCAGCGCATCCCGCCAGGAAGGCATTTCAACTCCAAGAGTTCGCAGACCGGCCGGTGATAAAACTGAGTATGCAGGCCGAGGCGCGGGCCGCGCCATCTGCCGGCTGCTCACCGGCCGCACGATTGTGGCGAGCTCCGCATTCCGGACTATCTCTTCCGCAAAATCAAACCAAGTGCAATCGCCGGCATTGGTCACATGAACGATCCCGGCTGCGTCCTTCCGGCACAACTGAATGATCGCCCGCGCCAGATCGACCGCATAAGTCGGACAACCCCGTTGGTCATCGACCACGTCGAGCGCCGAACGGCTGGCAGCCAGCTTCAAAATCGTATCGGGAAAGCATTTCCCACCCGTGCCGAACAGCCACGATGTTCTGACGATGCAGCACTCCGGCATCAACTCCAGCAGCTTGGTCTCCGCCTCGGCTTTGGTTCGTCCATACACGCTCTGCGGATTTCGGCTGTCGCCGGTCTCGTAAGGCGCATCCTTGCTTCCATCAAAGACGTAATCGGAACTGAGGAATAGAAGCCGTGCTCCAACTTCCCGCGCCGCTGTCGCGACATTCGCCGCCCCATCGCGGTTCACCGCAAAAGCCAGTTCCGGATTATTCTCACATCCGTCCACATCGGTGTAAGCCGCAGCCAATACGACCCAATCCGGACGTGTTTCCCGCACCACTTGCTGCACGGGCTTCGCATCGCGGATGTCCGCATCACGCGAACTGAGTCCCGTGACGGTGTCTCCGCTCCACTCGCGCATGAGCGCCCTGCCGAGCAAACCGGAGGCGCCAAAAATCGTAATTCGCATCAGATTTAATCGTAACTCTCGGCGTCGCGGAAGGCCACGCCCCGCTGGTCTTTCGCCGACACTGTCGGCTCGCCGTCCAATTCCCAATTGATCCTGAGATGCGGGTCGTTCCAGGCCAGCGTACGTTCGTACTCGGGTGCGTAGAAATCAGTCGCCTTGTAAAGCACGTGAGCCCTCTCCGAGAGCACGCGGAATCCGTGCGCAAAGCCGGCAGGGATCCACAACATGCGTTTATTTTCGCCCGACAATCGCACTCCCTCCCAGCGGCCAAAGCTCGGAGAACTGCGGCGCAGGTCTACGGCCACGTCCAAAATCTCTCCCTCGGCGACACGCACCAGTTTTCCCTGCGGATGCGTTACCTGATAATGCAGGCCCCGCAAAACGTTGCGGGAGGAGCAGGAATGGTTATCCTGCACAAATCTCTCGACGATTCCCACCTCCGCCATGATGGTCTGGTTATAGCTCTCGAAGAAAAACCCACGCTCATCTCCGAATACTCGCGGTTCGAGGGCGAACACCCCGGGCAGGGAAGTCGGAATTTTCTTGATCGCATCCATCGCAGCGTGAGTCGCTTGAACTGCATCCATCAGAATACCTTTTCTCGCAAGAGTTGCAGCAGGTAAGCGCCGTAACTATTGTTCTTCATCGAGTCGCCGATTTTCTCCAGTTGCTCCGCCGGAATGTAACCTGAGCGGAACGCAATCTCTTCGGGACAAGCCACCATCAGCCCTTGCCTCTTCTCAATCGCTTGAATGTAAAGCGCTGCGTCCATTAACGATTCGTGCGTACCCGTATCGAGCCACGCCATGCCTCGTCCCATGACCACGACCTCCAATTGGCCGCGCTCCAGATATTTCTTGTTCACGTCGGTAATTTCCAATTCACCCCGCGCGCTGGGTCTCAACGACTTTGCGATGTTAACCACTTGGTCATCATAAAAATAGAGTCCGGTGACGGCGTAACGCGATTTTGGCTGCCTGGGTTTTTCCTCGATGCTCAGAGCTCGTCCTGTGGCGTCGAATTCCACGACGCCGTACCGTTCGGGATCTTGTACCCGGTAGGCAAAAACGCGCGCGCCTCGAGTCTTCGTTGCCGCTTCCCGCAGATCCTTGGCCAGGTCATGCCCATAGAAAATATTGTCGCCCAGCACCAGGGCGCAGGCGTTGGCGCCAAGAAACGCCTCGCCCACCAGGAAAGCCTGCGCGATGCCCTCCGGTTTGGGCTGCACCTTGTATTGCAACTGAATTCCAAACTGACTGCCGTCCCCGAGCAACGCCTGAAACTTGGGCACGTCGTCAGGGGTAGTAATAAGAAGGATGTCGCGAATCCCCGCCAGCATCAGCGTGCACAGCGGGTAATAGATCATGGGCTTGTTGTAAACGGGCAGCAAACTCTTTCCCATGGCATGGGTCACGGGATACAAGCGGGTTCCAGACCCTCCCGCCAGAATGATTCCTTTGTAGCTCGTGCTGTTCGAGGGTTGCATCATGAATGATCTTTGACTTCCGTGATGACGTAATTCAAGAAGAATAGTGCGTTTCAATCCACTGCCGGTAGCCTCCGCTGGTTACATCGCGGACCCACTCTTCATTCTCCAAGTACCACCGTATGGTCTTGCGAATTCCGGTCTCGAAAGTTTCCCGCGGACGCCAGCCCAGCTCTCGTTCAATCTTACTGGCGTCCATGGCGTAACGCCGGTCGTGACCGGGGCGGTCTTTCACAAATGTAATGAGGCTGCGGCGCGAAGACCCGCGACTCCCCGCCATCTCATCCACGATGTCGCAGATGGTCTCGACGATATCGAGGTTGCGTTTCTCATTCCAGCCTCCGATGTTATACGTCTGCCCGATTCGTCCCCGGGCGAGCACCGTGGCAATCGCTTCGCAATGATCCTCGACGTAGAGCCAGTCACGAACGTTCTGCCCGTCCCCGTAAACGGGCAGCGGTTTTCCATCGCGCGCATTCAGGATCACCAGCGGGATTAGCTTTTCCGGGAACTGGTATCGCCCATAGTTATTCGAGCAGTTTGTCGTCAGCGTGGGCAATCCGTACGTGTGGTGGTAGGCGCGCACAAGGTGGTCCGACGACGCCTTCGATGCGGCGTATGGACTATTGGGGGCATACGGTGTGGTCTCTGAAAAAGCCGCGTCGTGGGGTCCGAGTGAGCCATACACTTCGTCTGTAGAAACGTGTAGAAAGCGGAAGTCAGTTTTCTCTCGTTCGGAGAGACCGTTCCAGTATGTTCGTATCTCTTCCAGCAGGGCGAAGGTTCCATCCACATTCGTGCGGATGAAATCATCCGGTCCCCGGATAGAGCGGTCTACGTGGCTCTCGGCGGCAAAGTGCACAATGGCGCGTGGTTTGCTTCGTTCCAGCAGGCTGCGCACTAGGCCGCGGTCCGCAATGTCGCCGTGCACGAACTCATGCCGCCGCTCGTTTGAGATGCTTTCCAGGTTGCGCAGGTTTCCCGCATAGGTGAGTTTGTCCAGGTTTACAACGGAAGCCTTTTCCCATTCCATCTGATGCAGGATGAAGTTAGATCCGATGAAACCCGCGCCACCAGTGACCAGAATCGTATTTTCCATATCGTGGAAGTTGCTCTGATTCAACCGCACGGGACCGCTGGCAGGCCGTTACCCGCGAACGAACATCCAATTGTAAACAAAAAGGACGGGATTCACCCCGTCCTGTAGTTGGTACATTCGGTTTTGTGCGAAGCTGGAAATATTCCGTGCAATGGCACGCCCGGTCCGCGTCAACCCGCCCTTCGTTGCCTATTCGGCTCTGGCGCTAACACGCGCCCACTCGGCTTCTTAGCCGGCACCGTGGCCGGTTCCCAGCCCATCGTTTCGAAATACACCCGCTCGATCTCTGCCGCAATCTTTGTCCACTGATAATGCTCGCGAATTCGACGTTTTGCCGCCCGTCCGGCGGCCTCGCGCACCGCTGGATTCGCGATCAGGAATCGCAGACGGTCCGCCAAATCTGCAACGTCACCGCGCCGGAAAGTGAATCCCGCGTCGTCGACGGCTTCGCGATTCTCCGCCACGTCGCTGGCGAGCACGCAAAGTCCCGCGCCCATTGCATCCAGCAGCGCCAGGGACAAGCCTTCTAAATCGGACGGCAAGACGAAGACCATGGCATTGGTCAGCAACTCGTCGAGAGCTTCTCCCGAGACCCAGTCCAGCATTTTAATCCGCTCGCTGGCATGAGTCCGCAACTGGCGTGAGTAATCGTCGCAATAGCTCGACGCTCCCGCCATTACCAACTTTATGCCGGTATCAAGCTCCTCATACGCGTCAACCAGCAAGTGGCAGCCCTTTTCCGGCGAAAACCTCCCAAGAAACAGAATGTATCTCCCTGGCTCCAGACCCCAATCAAAGATCTTGTCAGGCAAACGCCGCTCGCGCAGGATGCCCCCGTTGGGGACATAAGAGGTCTCAACTGCATAAGCTCGGCGGTAGTGTTCCTGCAGAGTCCGGGAGACCACCATCGTACTGGTTGGCAAAATCACCGCCGCTCTCTCGCCAAGCCGCAGGACTGCCGAGGCTATGCGGCCCCATTTCTTGCGCTGCCAGTCCAGACCTTGCACGGTAACGACGGTTTTCTTGCCCGCAAGGCGCGGAATAAATGAGAACAGTGCCGGCCCCAGGGCGTGGTAGTGCACAACATCACAAGGCCGCACCAGAACATGAAGTGTGCTGAGAAAGGTATGCAGCAACGTTTCCAGATGCTTGGACCGGATCGTGGGCAGCCGCATTACCTTGATGCCGCGGTGTTCTTTTCCCGGTGGCGTGAAATAGGTCCGGCAGTACGCTGTGACGTCATGTCCCATCCCGGTCAGCCGTCTTCCAACTTCTTCGTAATACGCCTCAACGCCGCTGTACTTCGAAACCACGCCCCGGCCGCCAATGAAAGCAATCCGTAGTATTGGTTTCGGGAGCGCAGTGGGCATGTGCATTGGGCCCGGCAGGTCGTGGGCGACGGTAGGGCGTTGCAGAACGAAAGTACCTTTGTTCACTCGTGGGATTCCAATTTTCTCCGCGTTCGCCGGGACGACGGTCCTTCGAATGATTCCCTGGTTTGTTCTACCCAGTGATCGCCCTTTTCGCTCAGCCATGCGCTCATACAAGCCAACCAAAGCCTCGTAATGCGCCCCAGGCGCGTGCCGCTGCCGCACCTGCTCCTGGCCGGCACGCCCCATTTTGTCCGCCAGCTCCGGTTGTGAGCTAAGAAACTGGATGGCAGATGCCAGCTGCTCCACATCGCCCGTCCTATACAAGAGTCCTGTCTTGCCCGCATGTACCAGTTCGCGCCGCGATCCCAGGTCTGTGGCCACCACGGCTCGCGCTTCCGCGTAGGATTCAAGAATCGTCTTGCCCAGCGTTTCATAGGCATGCGATGGCAGCACGGTAAAGCGCGAGTTAGCGATCGCGCGCTGCAGTTCCGCTCCCCGCATTTGGCCGGCAAACTCCACGTTGGCTAGTCCCAGTTCGGCGGCGAGATGCTCCAACCTTTCACGCTCGGGTCCGTCCCCCGCAACGATCAGGCGAAGATTTGGCAGGCGGTGCATGGCGTGCAGCAGGTCGGCTACGCCTTTTTCCGGCGACAACCGGCCGAAGTAAAGCAGTGGAGCGTTCTCTGCGCTGCGCTCTTCAAACGCCTTGACCGGCTGGAAGTGGGGCAGGACTTCAAACCTTTCCGGGTCCCAGCCATGCTCGACAAACTTGTCGCGTACAAATTGGCTGGGCGCAAGAAAGCAGTCCACGCATTTCCGGTACGTGCCAATCCATTTGTGGAAGTAAGCCTCCGCCACTAACGTCATCCGCTCGGCCAATCCTGGGTAGCATTTCTCCCGCAGCGCGTGCCAGAATGCGCCGCCCTTGCAGGCTTCGCAGGCTTCTCCGCGTGACACCAGGTTGTAGCTGGCGCACAGCACCTTGAAATCGTTCAGGTGATAGACGACCGGAATTGTTTGCGCCTTCAACTCCCATAAGATCGACGGCGTCAGATGGTGATAGATGTTGCGGACGTGGGCGACGTCGGGCTGAAATTCTGCGATCATCGCCCGCATCCGTCGCCGCGCCTCGCGCGAGTAAATCGCGCGCGTTGCCAACGCCGCCTCGTGAAGCCATCCGCTCGGCTTCTTGAAATCCGTGTGAGGCATGAAATGGTGGTCGTACGGAGTGGGCTGGCCGCGCGGGTCGGCCATGGAAAACAGCGCCACTTCATGTCCCTTCGAGCGCATCAGTTCCATGGCTTCGAAAAGGTAGGCTTCGGTGCCGCTGAACGGGTAGTTATATTTGTTGCAGTACAAGATTCTCATGAGGAGGGCTCCAGTCCTGGTTTGTGAAATCCTGGTTTGTGAAATCCCGGTTTGTGAAATCCCGGTTTGCGGTCAGTTGCAGGAAGCGGTCGCCCAAGTGAGTCAGGTTCTTCCTGCGGTTGAAGTTGTGGAGGATCTGTATCCGCGCGGCATGCCGGATCCAGTCCGAGCGGCTCACTGCAGACTGATCCTCTCCGCGCGTCAGTTGCTGAAGAAATAAAATCTTCGCCACGAAATCTTCCAGGTCCCCGGGCTCATACAGGAACCCTGTTTTTCCGGGAATGACGATTTCCGGGATTCCTGTAATCGCCGGTGCGAGCACGATTCTTCCGCGGGCCATCGCTTCCATCAGAACCAGCGGAATGCCTTCGCTCCTGCTGGTGAGCGCAACAACGTCGGCGCGCCGGTAGAGTGGATCCAGGTCCAGTGTGGCGACATGGCCGAGCAGCGTGACGCGGTCCTGTAGCTGGCGATCCCGTATCAGCAATTCCAGACTCTGCCGCTCGGGCCCTTCACCCGCAATCACGCACTCAAAGTCGAGTCCGCGGTTGCGCAGTTGAGCGCAGGCGCGAACCAGGAATGCGTGATCTTTCACCGCATGCAAGCGTCCCACGGCCAAGAGAGTGAAAGCGCCGCGCGGATCCTGAGCGAACCTCGGGAAGGCCTCGCGTTCCGGTACGTCGACGCCCAGCCGAGCGACAATGACCTTTGCCGGGTCAATGGCCGCAAAATTTTCGAGAATGTAGTGGCGGTTGTACTCGGAGATGGTTACGCAGAAGCTGCAATTCCTAAGCTTCGTGTCGAGATAGGCGCCGTCGATTAACAGGTCCGACCCGTGAAGCGTCAGGCTGAAACTGATCCCTAACAACCGCGCCGCCACCATCGCGATCCACGACCCAAAATAGCCGTGATGCGCGTGGATGTGATCCACGCCCCGTTTTTGTAGCTGCACGGCGTAACACGCCCCCAGACAGGTGTGCAGCAGGGCTTTCAATCGACGCTTGGGCGATTCTTCCCCCTCCAGGAGCGCTCGGGCCACTAAACCCGCAATTCGTCTCCAGCGCCTCACTGTGAGACCGAGGGCTCGCAGAAGAACCAGCGCTCGCACCGGTTGCAGGCAGAGAATCTCCGGCACGGAAGCTGAGTTGACTGACGTGCATAGCGCAGCGTCCGGTCTCCGCACGCTGCCTGGAATGACGCGAACTCCCCGGCGGCGCAGTTCCTCGATCTCCGCAAGCACGTAGGGCTCCACGGCTACAGGAAATTGATTGGCGAGATACGCGACCGTCAACACAGGATCACAAGTTTGCGGATGGATTGGGAAGAGGTTTATTCGGGCACGACGCGGAGGGTAGTGAGAGACGGCTTGCGGGCGGACGCCAAATCTCGCGCCGCTCGGCGTCTTTGCGCCGCCAACATCCCCGCTATGGTGAACAAGAGCCCGTTGACGAACTGATAGTTCATCACCACGAACGAGGCGTTGATCCAATAGACAGCGAGCAAAATCGGCCACATGGTATGAAATTGTCGACTGAGCAGGCCCTCGCGTTCGGTTCGTGGAACCGGGCCGCGTCCCAACCGCAGAATCTCCCACATAAGCCACACATACAGAGCCAAACCGAGGATGCCGTGCTCCACCAACAGTTCCAAATAGGTATTGTGCGGATACAGCTCCTTCTCCTTGTAGCCGCTGACGTGGCGGGCCAACTCCGCGGGCATTTGGTTCACGCCCCACCCGGTGAAGGGCTTTTCGAGAAACATCTCCCAGCCGCCCGCGTAGACCGCCCGGCGGAATTCAAGCGGGCCGGAATCGCGCAGCCGGTCCGTCAGTGCGCGGCGCTGATCGTCAAAACTCAAGGCGATCAGTGATCCTACTGCTCCCGCAATTGCCACGACGACGCAGACACGCCGCAGCCTCCGGTTGTGCGAGCGAAGAATCAGAACGCCCACGCTGGCCGCGAATGAAAGCCATACGGCTCGCGTCATCGTTGCCAGGATCGCGACTGGCACGGAAGCCAGCAGCACGGCGGCTTTTACTCCGCGTATTCTTCCGCGCAGGAATGCGTGCAGCGCCAGCAGGCCCAGCAGGTTCAAGGAAACCCCGTTCGCCACCGCCTGAAGCAGCGGTCCTCGCGCCCGGTCGGCGTGGTAGCCGAGACTCTCATCCAGAATGAAGCGGGGAAAAATCAACGACTTCGCACCCACCAGAAAGGCAATTGACGTGAAGCACAGGTAGGCAAGCACCACGAGGGCGAAAAGTTCGAACTGTTCTAACCGCCGCTCGTCCTGGAACACCAACGCCGCCAGGTGAAACAGCGCGTAGGGCACAATGAATTTCGCGGCGAGCAGACACCAGGTCTGGTTGTCGAACGGCTGGGCCATCACGCTGGTGACCGCCAGGAATGTCAGCCCGGCCATTGGCCACGTCGCCCGCTCCGCCACCCACAACCGCTGCCGGGTCGCAACCGCTCGTCCCGCCACACTGAGCACGAGCAGCGCAAAAGCCACTCGATCGATCTCGTAGAAAGGCACATCGGGATGCCGCAGCAGCATGGCCGCCAGAGCCGCAAGAAACAACGCGGCCGGCGCCATCAGAATGGCCTGCAGCGGGCGCAGCGCCATTCGGAAAAACGCGCCGCTCGCATCTCCAGCCCAAGCGAGTGGCGTTGAGACGGCTTCCGGATGAAAACGAGGCGACGGCACGATCAAACCAATTCCAACTCGTATCCCTGGAGTTCAATCGCCAGCGAACGCTGGATCGATTCGATTGAGATCACCAGCTTTCTTTTCTCGTTTTGCACCAGCATTCCTTCCAATCCGTGCAAACAACCGCCCCGGATCCGTACGCGCTGTCCCGCGTGCACAAACGAGTGCATGGAGAAAGGCGTTTTCTCTTGCAGCAATAATTGCAGGTCTTCAATCTGTTTCGACGGGACCGCCACAATGGATCCTCCAAAGCTCACGAAGCCGATTAAGCCTGCCGTTCGCAACACACCCTGCCACGCATCGCGGGACTGATCGAGATGCACGAACGCATATCCCGGAAACAGCGGAACGGTCACAACCTTCGCCCGATCGCTCCACGCGTGATGTTCAGTTAGCAAGGGGAGGAAGACTGTGAAGCCCTTGTTATCGAGCTGTGCGACGACCTTCTTCTCGAACCGGGACCGCGTCTCGAGCGCAAACCACTGCGTCGACCCGGTTTCTACTGCCGGGATTCCATAGCTACCGCTCATTGAGTCCCGCTGCGATTTCGTCCAATTTTGCACGGTGGATCTTGCAAAGCCGTAATCCCTACGCAGTCGCCCGTAGCCGCGTCCAAGCCTTTGATTGCCCGAGCGAATCGATTTTCTCCGCTGCCTACAGCCGGCGATAAATCCGATCCGGGATCGGAAAGGTCCTCTGGCTCAACACGGTTCCCAGGATTCGGGATTGCGCGGCCTCAAGAGTTTCTTTGACCTTGCGGGCAGCCGCCCTGCGTGTGCTGTGAGCCCCCAGTACGAGAATGATTCCGTCCGCTAGCTGTCCTAACACCGCAGCGTTGCTCGAGGTCCCGGCGGCAGGCCCTTGAATTACTACATACTCAAACTCAGTCCGCAGTTGCGCCAGGCGGGGCAGCCAATCGCATCCGATTCCCGATTCCCCACCGGAGTCGCAGAGTCCAATCTCCGGCACTCGCCACAGGTTGATGGTGAGCTGATCAGACCAGGATTTGATTGCGGCAGCCCTCACGTAGCGAGGATGATCCCGCCGCCCTGGCTTCGCCCCTGGATCGCGGCCCACGATCGCGATATGGCCGCGCGTCTCCAGCGCCAGCGCTCGCCCGACTTGGTCGCAGATACTGGCAACATCGGTTTGGGGCTCCGCCGCGCTGAACACGACCTGTTTCACCGGCCGCGCTTTATTTCCGAAGAACACCAGTCTTACCAGGCCCCGAATCTGCTCGCGTGCGAAGGCCTCCAGATTCCACTCGCTCATCTCACAAAGGGGATCACTCTGCGCTGGGGTTGTCTCCCGGACCGCTGCCCCTAGCAGTTCTGAACCTCTCAGTGTCTCGGCGTTCGCGCTCATGCAGTCTCCTTCAGGCGGATAACCGCCTGCCCGTTCTTTCTGGTAGCGAAGCTAATACGGGTACTTGCAAGCATGCCAACACTTCCTCCGGTGTGCGCAGAGCTGGGTCCAGATAGTCCGCCGCGAACGCGGCCCCAGTTCCGGATCCCACAGCGGCCACAAAGCCCACGAGCACGATCACGCTGGCCGGCCACACCGGCAAGGCCGGGACCACAGGTTTCTCGGCGATGGCTACATTGACGATGCCATCCTCGTCCAATGCGTCGCCCATGCGCGCTTCTTCCCGCTTTTTCACATAAAGAAGGTAGTTCTCCTGTGCCGCCTTCTCGCTGCTCGTCAGATCATCCTGCGTGATCGCGTCCTCGCCAAGTTGGCGAGCCAGCTTGCGATACCCGGTCAAGTTTGCGTTCAACTTTTCCGCGCTCGCTTCCAGTCCCTTGAGATCAACCTGGGCCTTCTCCAATTCCGCCCGGGCCCATGCATAGTCGGGATCTTTGTCCGTGGTCTCGTCGCGCACAGGACTCGACCTTTCACCCGCAATCGCGGTCTGGGCTTGAACGATCTGCTGTTCCACCTCCTGCACCAGACGGTGGTTCGGCTCAAACTTGGTCAGCAACTGGGTCTTCTTCAACTCGAGATCCAGCAGGTTCGCCTTCAACGCCCGCAGCAGTTCCGGGTTGTCCGCCACCCGGACCTGGGTTGTGGTTCGCTCCGGCAACTGCCCTAACTGCGCCTGCAGCGCTTGTACGCGATGCTGCGTCTCCTCCGTTTGCAACCGAGTCTGCTGATAACTCGCTTCTAGATCGTCGATCCGTTGAATCGCCAAATCGCGCTGCTGTGCGGCCACAACGACGTTGTGCCTTGTTGTGAATGCCACCAGTTGTCGTTTGGCCTCTTCCAGTTGCCGTTGCGACTCTCCCGTTTGCTGATCGAAGAAATGAAGTTGTCCTCCCGGTCGGTGGACCTCCACATGCTTTTCCAGGTAGGCGCTGGCCAGAGACTGCAGCACGTGCGCGGCCAGCTGCGGATCGGCCGCGTCGTAGCTCACGGCGATCAAGGTTGTCTTCTTGATCGGCTCCACGTCCAACTGGTTGGCCAGCCGCTTTGCCGCCCGTTCCACGCGAGCCTCATGCGCTTCCCCGGTCCGGAACCAGCGTAGCCAGTCGTGCTGCTGCAAATTGTTGGCTTCCACTACGCGGCGCAACACGTCGTCATCTTTGAGGAGTTCTACTTCCGAATTCAGTTCCTCTTCAGTCACTTCCACCCGTGAAAAGTCGGGAGGGGCGTTCGGCTGCGCGGCCACCGGAGGATCGGCGCGTCCTCGACGTACCAGCACTCGAATCTGGGCGCGATACGCAGCCCCCAGGCAGGCATAGAGCACGGCGAACACGAAGACCAAGCCGGAGGCGGCGGCGAAAAGCTTCCGCTGCCGGAACAGCACCATTGCCAGTTCCCGCATGGTTGGCGACGCCGACTCCTCGTCTTTACGCGCTGGATCATCTTCTGGCATTTGGATTGACCTGCCGCGCTTCCTAAAACTGGGTGGAACTCACGTACATGCTCATGGATGGCTTGCTCAAGAATTGGGCAATCTTGGAAAGGGCGTTCTGCGGCACAAAGATGAAGTCACCCGGACGGAGCCGCGGATCTTCGGCTAAGCTTCCTTCCCGGAGCATCTTCTTCATGTCTAGAAGGCGCGCTTCCACCAGATCGTCATTCACGCGCCGAAACAGAATCACCTGCGAATGCTTCGCCTCATGAGTAAAGCCTCCCGCAATCTGTACCGCCTCGATGGTGGTCGTCTCGGCCCGCAACTCATATTTACCGGGGTGCGCCACTTCTCCGCCGGCTACAAAATACGGATGCTCGAATTCCTTCAGGGCTACCGCTACCTGCGGATTGTGCAGGTATCCCGTGTACGCCCGCAGCACGGCCAAACGAAACTCTTCCAGCGTGAGCCCCTGGGCCAGCACCGGCCCCGCATCTTTCAGAGTGACGTATCCATCGGGTTGTATCGTCAGCGTTTGGTCGAACTCGGGCGACAGCGTGAAACTCAAAGCCACCACGTCGCTGCGAGTCAGCCGGTAAAGCGGACGGCGTTCCCCTCCGAGCTTGGGGTTTCCCATGCCGTCCGCTTCTCCGGGTGTTGCGGCCGTTGTTCCAGTACTCCCCACCCCAGCCCCGGTTTGGCCGGTTTGAGAAGATTGTCTGCTTACGACCAGGCTTTGGCCCCTCTTCCCATCCTGGGCGAATACGGCCAAGCAAAGCGGCAAAATCATCAGTCCCGTCACCACGAACCTTTTCAAGTCGATTCCTCTTTTCATCGCAATGACGGGGCCTGTTTCCTGGATTCAGAAAGCCGCTGGCTTCTGTGGTTCTCTGTTTGCAAGCTATCTTTCGGCGGATTTTGCGGCAAGACATGGAAAGTGCAGTCTACGAACGGTGTCATGCCGGATTTGTGCGCTGAAGCGCGCCGACACTGGAGTGCAGTGGTTTTTCCCGAGCGCCGCGCCGGCGATAGGGGCCCAAGACTATTCCCTCGCGGGCTACCTACAAAAGTAGACTTGCATGTTTGCGGGATCACACTCCGCCAAACACCGAGATTCGAAGAGTCAACGAGACAGGCCCGATATTGCGGCGTTTTCCAAATTTCCCGGAACCACCCGGCTTCACTGCGACGATTATTTCCACAGTACTGTGACTTATCTTCCCGATTTGAAAACCTCGACCGAATTATGTGACATGTTCCCTTGAGTGCCGCTCCGTGCCGCCCTAAGATCGAATTGATTTGACTTTCTTTCTCCAGGGCGTTGCTCATGAGTCTGTCTTCCGCCGCCGTTTCCCTCGCAATCGACGTCCTCGTAGCCGATTCCAATCGGATGCAGGCGCAGCTCATGACCAGCGCCTTGCGCCGGCGCTCCGAGTTCCGCATCTCCACTTGCCCGGGCGACATCTCTTCCATGCTGCAGGCGGTCGCCCGCAACCCTAT
>Ga0302324_100001628_pt1 | contig 54035 bp, 41 predicted proteins | sample Palsa_T0_1_FD_201949 | JGI IMG/M metagenome (GOLD analysis project Ga0302324, IMG submission 201949) | Peat permafrost microbial communities from Stordalen Mire near Abisko, Sweden - Palsa_T0_1 | ecosystem: Environmental > Terrestrial > Soil > Palsa > Peat permafrost | place: Sweden: Abisko...
CCGAGGTTTATCTCATTCGCGTACATCTCGAAGATCTGCTGCTTGTTGAAGCGGGCTTCGAGCTGGAAGGTGATGAGGACCTCGATCATCTTGCGCTTGAGGCGTTTTTCCGGAGAGAGGAAGAGGTTTTTCGCGAGTTGCTGGGTGAGGGTCGATCCGCCGCAGGTTTTGTGGTGAGTGATTAGGTCGGCGAACCCGCACTTGGCGATGCGGAGGTAATTGACGCCACCGTGATTGAAGAAATCACGGTCCTCGATGGCGGTAACGGCCTGCACCATGCGCGGAGGAATCTCCTTGTAGGTAACGAGGCGGCGCTTGGTGCGGTTTTTATCTTCGGAGAGAGCAGTGATGAGTTGGGGCTCGAGCTCATAGGCGCTGAGCGCGGCACCGTTTTCTGCGGTGATGCTTTGGACTACGCCGTCGGTGGTGGTGATGGTGGCGCCGTCGGTGGTGTGGAAGCTCTCAGGGCCGGGCTTGATGAAGATGTTATCGGCGCGAAGCTGGAAGGTGCCGAGTTTAGGGTTGCTGTTGTAACCTGCCTGGCGGAGTTCGGCGGCGATGGAGCCCGCAGAGAGCTTTTGGCCGTCGCGTACCTCTTTGGGTGCAGCATAGATTTGGGAGACGCTGGCGAAGATGGGGCCAGCAGCGAGGCGGTCGTCCACGACCCGCTGATAGTGATAGTAGAAGTAGCCGAAGACCGCGGAGAAGATGACCAGACCACCAAGCAGGGCAACGAGAGCAACCCGCAGAAGACGAAGCCCGAGGTCTGGAGGCGGGTTGGTGATTCGGGCGTTGTTACCGTATTTGAGTTTGACTGGCAAGATGCTCTTTCGTTGGACGGTTAAAGACCGGCTGCGGGGAGCGTGGTGCGCAGAGCAGGTGTTGACAGGATAGATGCTATTTGTGCGGTCACCCTAGTTGCAATTTCAGACAGGGGAACGTCCTGATTAACGTTCTGCAGGCGGTCGACAAGTTCAACGTTACCTTCGACTACTCCTCGCCCGATGTTGATACGGTAAGGGATACCGACGAGATCGGCGTCTTTGAATTTTACGCCGGCGCGTTCGTCACGATCGTCGAGGAGGACGTCGATGCCGGCGGCTTCGAGATCGGCGGCCACTTTTTCTCCTGCGGCGAGGAGAGCAGCGTCGTTAATGTTGGTGATGGTGACGACGGCCTGGAAGGGTGCAATGGCTGGATGCAGGGCGTAGGAGGCGCCATCGTTCGCTGCGGCGGAGGTCTCGATGGCGGCAGTGAGAATGCGCTCGATGCCTATGCCGTAGCAGCCCATGATCGGGATGACCTCTTTGCCGTCGCGGTTGAGGACGGAGGCTCCCATACTTGAGGTGTACTTACAGCCGAGTTTGAAGATGTGGCCGATCTCGACGGCCCTGCCGAGACGCAGGGGGTTGCCGTCGATGGGGTCGGCTTCGCCTTCGATGATGTTGCGGACGTCGGCGATGAGGGTTGGTTTGAAGTCGCGGGTGGGCGTGACGTTGCGGAGGTGGTACTCCTCTTTGTTGGCTCCGGCGATGAGGTTGGTGCGGCCTTCGAGGGCCTTGTCGAGGATGACGAGTGTGCCGGACTTTTTGGGGTGCGGGGCAGCTTCGATGCCGATGGGGCCGAGATAGCCTGCGGGTGCTTTGAAGGTGGCCTCAAGCTCTTCCGGGGTCATAGGGCGGAGTTCGCCACCAGTAATTGCGCCGAGCTTGGCTTCGTTGAGGGAGTGGTCACCGCGCAGAAAGACGACGACGGGGCGGAGCTTGCCGAGTTTAGCGTGGTCGGCTTCTGGCAGCTCGGCGATGTAGGCCATGGTCTTGATCTGGTGCTGGGGCTTGGTGTTGAGGAAGGTGCCTACCTCGTCGATGGTGCGCTGGCCGGGGGTGTGGACGAGTTCGGGGAGGCCGTCGCCGGTGGGTGCGAGATCTTCTACCGGAGCGAGTCGGCTGGTGGCCTTTTCTAGGTTGGCGGCGTAGCCGGAGGAGGAGCTGGCGATGAGGTCCTCACCAGCGTCGGTATAGACCATGAACTCCTGCGAGGCTGAGCCACCCATCGCGCCTGAGTCGGCGTCAACAGCGACGAACTGCAGGCCGCAGCGGGTGAAGATGCGGCGGTAGGCTGCGTCGTGTTTGTTGTAGGAGATGTCGAGGCCGGCCTCGTCGATATCGAAGGAGTAGGAGTCCTTCATGATGAACTGGCGGACGCGGAGGAGACCGGATTTGGGGCGGGGTTCGTCGCGGAACTTGGTCTGGATCTGATACCAGATCTGAGGGAGCTGCTTGTAGCTGCGAAGCTCTTTGCGAGCGATGTCGGTGACGATCTCTTCGTGGGTCATGGCGAGGCAGAGCTCGGCGCCCTTGCGGTCTTTGAGGCGGAACATGTTCTCGCCCATACCTGTCCAGCGGCCACTGGCCTCCCATATTTCTTTTGGATTGAGGGTGGGGAGGAGGAACTCCTGGCCGATCTTATCCATCTCTTCGCGGACGATCGCGATGATCTTATTGACAGAGCGATTGCCGAGGAAGAGATACGAATAGATGCCGGCGCCGAGCTGACGAATGTAACCGGCACGGAGGAGAAGCTTGTGGCTGGCGACTTCGGCGTCTGCGGGCGCTTCACGAAGGGTAGGGATGAAGAGTTGGGACCAGCGATGCATGGGCACGAAAGCACTTTCCGGCCCGCGACGGTAAACGCGAGCTGTTGGGATGAACTCCCATTCTAACCGGGAAGCGGTCTTCAGAGTTTGAAGCCGGCCAGATCGTTGACACGACGGTGTGAGCTAAGAGCAACGGTATCTTCAGTGCTATCTGACATTACACTTCGCGACATACTTAATGGCTAAAAGAGAGTAGGGTCGTGCCAATCGCATAAACCCGCCCCGCATGTCGTGGGCAACTCGTCTTGCGGCCAGAGAATATCTCTCGCGCAAAGGATAGAAGAGTTGCTTAGCGGACGCACCAATGGGGCGGCTGAGCTGCGACCCAACAACATCGTGCTTGCACAGTTACCTGGTGCCGAATACTCGGCTCTGGCGCGGTTTCTTGTACCCGTTGACCTTCCGCTGGGGAAGAAGCTATCTGAACCAAATGAACCGATTGAGTATGTCTACTTTTTGAACAGCGGGTTGATATCGACGGATGCGATGACAAAGAGCGGCGAACAAGTGGAGGTCGGAGTGATCGGCCGAGAGGGGTTCTCAGGTCTACCGGCGCTTTTCGATCAGCCGCAGATGTCGCACTCGGTCGTTATTCAAGGGGTTGGCACAGGACTCCGCATACAATCTTCGATCGTTCGGAATGAGTTTATGAAGGGTGGAGAGTTGCAGCGCATCGTGTACGCGTTTGCTTATCTGCAACTGGTGCAGGTGTCGCAGTCTGTGCTGTGCAACCGGATGCATGAGGTGGATGCGAGGCTGGCGCGCTGGCTGCTGACCTCGGCAGACCGGATGGAGTCGGAGTCGTTAAATCTAACGCATGAGTTTCTGGCGCAAATGCTGGGGGTGCAGCGGTCTACCGTTACGGTGGCAGCTGGTGAGTTGCAACGGGCGGGAATAATTGGCTACAGCCGGGGGAAGATCAATATTCTCGACAGGACGCAACTTACTAAGGTCGCTTGTGAGTGTTATGAAATTGTGTCTTCGGCTTATGGACGATTGTTGAAGGTTGGAGCTGACGGTTCCGTGAGCTATGTCGGACAGATGACAGACAAGGGTATGTCTGTGCGTTAGTTTCTGGGAGCAAGTTAGTTTCCAAATAGAAACTAGCTTGTTGTATTCCACCTCACAATTTGTGTCTATTTGCATTCCATTTCATGGCTTGTCGATAGCATGGAGATATTGTGTACAAGATCCTCTTGGCAGGGCAAGATCCGCGCTTGCTGGCTACCCGTGCAGCGGTATTAGAGAAGGTCGGTGCCCGCGTTGTCTCATGCAACGTGCTAGAGGCGCCACAGGCTCTGGAGTCGGAGGTGCCGGATTTGGTGGTTCTATGTCATTCCCTGACGGCGGATGAGGCGGAGAGGATCGCGGATCGAGCTCACAGGCACAGTGGCAAGACTCGGGTGCTCATGGTGACCTCGGACTTAAGCGGGGAACGAGTGGGAGACGAAGCGAAGTTCGATGCGTTTAGCTTGCCGATTCCGACACAGTTAATTACGCAGGCCACCCTGTTATTAGAGGGGCTACCTAATCACCATCTCAAAGAGTTGGTGTACTTTCAACCAAATCCGATGTGCCAATAATCACAACGATGTTTGCTTTATGCATGCGCTGCGCTGCCTCGCTTACCAGACGTAGGTGGCGACCGCTCCTGCGCTCAGCGAGGTTGTAAACAGGCGGTTGTGAGACCTTACGGTGAACGTCCGAGGTGATGCGTCGCTGTTGACTACGATGAGAACCGATTTACCTTTGCGTGTTTTGAAGGCTACGTTAGGTAGCTGGTCGGGCTGGTTTGAGGCGATGCGGACTGAGCCGGGGCGGACGAACTTCGACGCGTGGGCTAGGGTGTAGAAGGCGCGATTGCGGCCGACGGCATCACCGTCTAGGGTGATGGCGCCCTGGCAGACAGGACAGCCGCCGTTGTTGGTGTGCGGACCATTATGGGGATCGGCTGCGAGGTTCCACAGCAGAACATTGCGGCTCCAGTTGCGGGTTGCGCCGATGATGATGTTTTGGACTGGGTCTGCGATCTTGTTGGTGGGCGTGCCGCCGTCGTCGATGACCATTTGTTCGGTGAAGTAGAGATTTTTGGTGGGGAAGGCATCGTGGACCTTGGTGAGAGCGTCGATGGTGCCACCGTAGAGGTGGAAGCCGGAGCCATCGACGTACTTGGCGGCGGCGGGGTCCTGAAGGATGGTGAGGGGATAGTCGGGGCGGTCGCAGTTGTGGTCGTAGAGGATGATTTTGGTGGTGAGTCCGGCCTTGGCGAGTGCGGCACCAAAGTTATTGCGGATGAATTCATCCTGCTCCTCGGCCTGCATCACCATGCTGGGGGTGTTGTGGGGGTTCAGGGGCTCGTTCTGAACGGTGATCGCATCGATGTTGATGCCCTCCTGCTTCATGCCGGAGATGTATTTGACCAGGTAGGCGGCGTAGACCGGATAAAACTGCGGCTGTAGCTTGCCGCCCTTGGCGTTGTCGTTCGTCTTCATCCAGGATGGCGCAGACCAGGGCGAGGCGAGCAGCTTTATCCTGGGATTGATGGCGAGGATCTGCTTCAGGATGGGAATGACGTCGGCGCGGTCTGGGTCGAGGCTAAACTTTGCGAGCGTGGGGTCGGTCTCTCCGAGTGGCATGTCGTCGTAGGTGAAGACGTGGTCGTTCATGTCGGAGGAGCCGATGCTGACCCGCAGATAGCTGACGCCAATGTTCGTGGAGTCGGTGGTGAAGAGCTCGCGGAGCAGCGAGGCGCGTTTTTCCGGCGTCATCCGCATGAGGAGCTGGGCACTCCCGCCAGTCAGAGCGTAGCCGAAGCCATCGATGGACTGGAAGGTCTGCTTGTCGTCGATGTCGATGACGGCGTTGGTTGGGGTGCCAGAGGAGAGGCGCAGTTTGGCGGATTGATGGGCAAAGAGCGAGGAGCCGTCCGGGGTGGTCAGCCAGGTAGAGACCTTCTGTGCGTGCGAGGTGACGGGAAGAAGCAGAGCGATGGCGAGGAGGGACCTGGTGATCTTTTGCGGCACGTGTGCTCCTGATCAGGCGAGTTGCAGGGTCCAGAGGTCGTGGAGGTGGACGACCCCCTCCACTTGACCGTCGGGCGTGATGACGATGAGTGAGGTGATCTTCTTTTCTTCCATGAGGGCGAGAGCGGAAGAGGCGAGAGCGCTGCCGTCGATGGTGACGGGGTACGGATTCATGATGTCGGCCGCGGTGTGTTCGAGGGCGTGCGAGCCGTCGCGTTCAAGGAGGCGACGGAGGTCGCCGTCGGAGATCATGCCGGCGAGGTGGCCGCTCTCCGTTGCGAGGACGGTGGTCATTCCGAGTTTCTTGCGGGACATCTCGTAGATGACCTGGGGCATGGGAGTGGAGTGCGAGACCTGAGGGAGCGCATCGCCTGAGTGCATGAGCTCTCGGACGCGAGCGAGACGTCTGCCTATGCGGCCGCCGGGGTGCAGGTCAGCGAAGTCTTCGGCTTTCCAGCCACGGCGGCGGCTGACTTCGAGTGCGAGAGCGTCGCCCAGGGCGAGCATGACAGTCGTGGAGGCGGTGGGGGCGAGGTTGAGGGGGCAGGCTTCAGTAGAGACGCTGGTGTCGAAGAAGATGTCGCTGGCCTGGGCGAGGGTGGAGGTAGCGCAGGAAGTGAACGAGATAAGGGTGATGGTGAGACGCTTGAGGGTTGGGAGGAGGCGGAGGAGTTCGTCGGTCTCGCCACTGTAGGAGAGGGCAACGACTGTGTCGCCAGCCGCGAGCATGCCCATGTCGCCATGCACCGCCTCGGCGGCGTGGAGGAAGTGGGCGGGGGTGCCGGTGGAGCGGAGGGTTGCGGCGATCTTGCGGGCGATGATGCCGCTCTTGCCGATCCCAGTGACGATGATGCGATGCTGGGTGTCCGTCGCTGCGATGAGGTGGTCGACAGCGCGGGTGAAGGGGCCGAGCATGGCTTCATCGAGACGGAGGGCTAGCTCGTGGAGGGCGGCGGCCTCGATGCGCACGAAGGCGGAGGGACGGAGATCGTCGGACAATGGAGAGAGTTCGTGAGTCATGGATTTCTTGAACCATGACGATGCTAGCAGAGGCGCGGAGAATCAGGCGGACGGCCAAGCTATGGGCTGATTTACTTGTAAAACGGATGCGCCGCCCACTGGACCGATGGCGCGATCCAGCATGTAGAGGGGCTTTGCGTCTAAACTGAATGTGTACCGGGTGAGGGACAGCCCCTGGATGGAAGGATGTTCAACGTGAAGCGGAGTGCGCTGGTTTTTGGTGTGATGATTGTCGGGATTGCGCTGCTGTTGTGGGCGGGGTGGCATAACCTGCGGGAGCGCAGGCTGGCGATGCAGAAGGCACAGGAGAACCATGTTGTCCTGGTGCCGGGTAAGGCGGGAGACGCTGCTCAAATGCCGAGTGAAAGCGAGCAACCGTCTATGCGCGGTAAGACGGCTCCAGCGTTTTCGCTTACCGATCTCGATGGGAAGAAGGTATCGCTCAGCGACTTTAAAGGACGGCCGGTACTGGTGAACTTCTGGGCAACCTGGTGCGGACCGTGCAAGGTGGAGATGCCGTGGTTTGAGGAGTTTCACAAGCAGTATGCAGCGCAGGGATTTGAGATCCTGGGGCTGACTGACGATGTGGACGCGGGCAAGGACACCATTACCAAGGTCGCGCATAGGATCGGGGTGAGCTATCCGATTCTGCTGACCGATGGGAAGGTGCAGACGGCTTATGGTGGGTTGGATGTGCTGCCAATGTCGTTCTATATCGACAGGAACGGTGTGATTGTTGAAGAGACAGCCGGGCTGGGCAGCAAGGATGAGGTTGAAGCTCATATCAAGAAGACGATTGCTTCAGGAGCTACGCCGACTGCGGTGGGTGGACAGTGAGACGAGCTAACTTCGTGTTCGCAGGATTGGTGCTACTTGCGCCGGGAGCCCTGATCGCGCAGGAGATGGGCAAGCTGGATGCGCCTGCCACTAAGCCTAAGTCTTACGTGGTGTATGCGGCAGAGGAGCATAGCGTAGCGGCGGGGAAGCAGAGTGTGTTAGAGCTCCACTTTCAGGTAGTGGATGGGTTTCATGTGAACTCGCATACGCCGAAGTCGGAGCTGCTGATCCCGACGCAAATAACGTTGCAGCCTGCGGCGGGGGTGAAGCTGTCTGCAGTTGAGTATCCGGCGGGATCGACGTATAGCTTCAGCTTCGATCCTTCGGAGAAGCTGGATGTCTATTCGGGCGCGTTTACGGTGAAGCTGCCGTTAGTCGCCGAGGCAGGGGAGCATACGGTGGACGGTACGCTGCGCTACCAGGCATGCGATCATGCGGCATGTTATCCGCCGAAGAACTTGCCAGTGCATGTGATCTTTACGGCAAAGTAGATGGCGCGTAGCTCGTTGCTGTTAGTAGCCTGGGTACGTCGTTGCCATGATCGCGCTGGAGTGATGGCATCATGGAGGGAGACGAGGCGAGCGAACAGGAATGGAAGAGTTTAGAAGGCTGACACGGCTGCCGGCGTATGTGTTCAACATCACAAGTGAGTTGAAGGCTGCGGCCCGCAGGCGCGGTGAGGACATTGTCGACTTCGGGATGGGGAATCCCGATGGAGCTACGCCGAAGCACATTGTGGACAAGCTGATTGAAGCGGCGCAGCGGACGGCGACGCATCGGTATTCGCTTTCGCGCGGGGTGCCGCGGCTGCGGAAGGCTATATGCAACTGGTACAAGACGCGCTATGACGTCGATCTCGACCCGGAGACGGAGGCGATTGTAACGATCGGTTCGAAGGAGGGGATTGCGCATCTCTGCCTGGCGATGCTGGACGATGAAGACACCGTGGCGGTGCCGAATCCCAGCTATCCGATCCATATCTTTGGGCCCGTGATTGCGGGGTCGAAGGTGCAGAGCATCCCAGTGCAGGAGGGGAATGCGGATGCACTGCTGACGCAGTTGGAGCATGATCTGCCGCGGATGGAGCCACGGCCAAAGCTGCTGATTTTGAACTTTCCGTCGAACCCTACGGCGCAGTGCGTGGAGCTTCCGTTCTTCGAGCGGATCGTTGCGCTGTGCAAGGAGTTGGGAATCTACATCATCCATGATTTGGCCTATGCGGACATTGTGTTCGATGGATATCGAGCGCCGAGCATACTGGAGGTTCCGGGGGCGAAGGAGATTGCGGTGGAGTTTTTTACGCTCTCGAAGAGCTACAACATGCCGGGGTGGCGCGTGGGCTTTATGGTGGGAAATCGCAAGCTGGTCGGGGCTTTGGGGAGGATTAAGAGCTACTTTGACTATGGGACGTTTACGCCGATTCAGGTGGCGGCGATCTCTGCGCTGGAGGGGCCGCAGGCGTGTGTGGCGGAGATTCGCGACATCTATAAAGACCGGCGGGATGTGCTGGTGCCGGGGCTGAATAAGCTGGGGTGGCCGGTGGAGCTGCCGAAGGCGACGATGTTTGCGTGGGCGAAGATTCCAGAGCAGTATCGGGCTTTGGGGTCGATTGAGTTTTCGAAGAAGCTGTTGCTGGATGCTAAGGTGGCGGTGAGTCCGGGGGTGGGGTTCGGTGAGCATGGGGATGGGCATGTGCGGTTTTCGCTGATCGAAAATGAGGAGCGGACGCGGCAGGCGCTGCGGGGAATCAAGCAGATGTTTAAGGCGGGGTAGGAGTCGAATCGCAGAAAAAAAATGCTCCGGTGGTGGCTGGGGCATTTTTCTTGCTTTATGGGCGTTTTTGAAGGGTGTTTTGGGAAGTGCGTGGTGCAGAACGTGGTTTTCTGCTGGTGCAAACGTGGTGGATTGCGTGGTAAACGTGGACAGATTTTGGCCGTATTTGGGCGGCTGAAAGTAGGCCACAAATTCCAACTTTATTTTTATTAGGGTGCTTGAGTTTCTATTTTTTTGTATTGGCTAGTTTCTTTTGGGTGTCGAGGAAGCGGCGCAAGCGGTCGAGGGTGCGGGATTTGCCGAAGACGATCAGGCTTTCGAGGAGTGGGGGCGACATGGTGCTGCCGGTGATGATGGCTCGCAGGAGCATGAAGTTTTCTTTTACGGACCACTGCTTTTCTTCGCCTAATTTTTTTAGGGCGGACTCAAGGGTGTCGATGGTCCAGTCGGTGGCTTCGAGCGTGGCTAGCTGGTCGACGGTGAAGGCCAGGGTCTCTTCGAGGGTGCGCTTTTTGGGGATGAAGACCTCCGGGGTGGGGAGGATGTCGTCGGCGAAGAAGAAGTGGGTGAGGTCGCCGAACTGGGCGAGGGTTTCGATGCGGGTCTGGACTAGTGCGGCGATCTGGGTGAGGTAGGCGTCGCTGAGGACGTTCGAGCGCAGGGCCGTGTAGAAGGCTTCGGGGGTAAGGGCGCGGAGGTACTCGCCGTTGAGCCACTTGAGTTTGGTGAGGTCGAAGACGGGGCCGCCGAGCCGGATGCTCTCCATACGGAAGCGCGCGACCATGTCGGCGAGAGTGAAGATGTCGGCTTCGCTGGATTTTGCCGCTGGAGTACCGGATGGTTTTGCAGCGGCTTCGGCTTCCGTTGGTGCGGGCATGCCGCCGCCCATGAGGCCGAGGAAGTTGATCACGGCCTCGGGCAGGTAGCCTGCCTGACGGTAGTAGATGAGGGAGACGGGATTTTTTCGCTTGGAGATCTTGGATTTATCCAGATTGCGCAGGAGCGGCATGTGCCAGAAGCGAGGCTGCGGCCAGCCGAAGGCCTGATAGAGCAGGACGTGCTTGGGGGTGGAGGAGATCCACTCTTCGGCGCGGATGACGTCGGTGATGCCCATGAGATGGTCGTCGACGACGTTGGCGAGGTGGTAGGTGGGGAAGCCGTCGGACTTCATGAGGACCTGATCGTCGACGTTATTGTGGTCGAAGGTGATGTCGCCGCGCAGCTCGTCGCGAAAGGTGGTGGAGGTGTGCTGCGGGACCTTCATGCGGATGACGTAGGGTCGGCCTTCGGCCAGGTAGGCGTCGATTTGTGACTGGGTAAGGTCGCGGTGGGCGCCGTCGTAACGCGGAGGGAGCTTGGCGGCGATCTGGCGCTGGCGCAGGGCCTCCAATTCTTCTGGATTCTCAAATGCGCGGTAAGCGGTGCCGTTGGCGAGGAGGATCTCGACGTGCTCGCGATAGATTTCGGTGCGCTCGGACTGGCGGTAGGGGCCGTGCGGGCCGCCGACGTCGGGGCCTTCGTCCCAGGTGAGGCCGAGCCAGCGGAGGGAGTTGAAGATCTCCTGCTCGGAAGAGGCGACGAAGCGGGTGCGGTCGGTGTCTTCGATGCGGAGGACGAACTTGCCTTCGCGTTGACGGGCGAAGAGATAGTTGATGAGGCCGATGTATGCCGTTCCGACGTGGGGGTCGCCGGTGGGGGATGGAGCGATGCGGACGCGTACAGGGGCAGGGGTGTTTGGGGAGCTGTTCATGATGGAGGCCAAGCTTCGATGCTAGCAGAAGGGGAGATCAGAGGAGGGGTCGGCTGCTCGTCTTCAAAAAATGAGGAAAACAGGTGCTACCTTAAAGTTTACCTGGTGCAACGAATACGTCCGGCTACGGCTGAGGTGTTCGAGCCTAAATCCTACTGATTTCGAGGAGACAGTGTGGCTGTGGATCAGCATGATTTCATCGACATGATGAGCTTCGATAAAATCAATGGAGACGTTATTCTCACAATCAGTGATCATCTGGAGTGGTCTGGCACATCGGAGCATCAAGAGATACTTCAAGCAAAATTCAATGCCTACCTCGCCTTTGTGGAGAATGGTGAACTCGTTCAACGCTATCCCGAAGCGAAGGGTCGGCCAGTGGTCTTTAGAGTTGTTTTCAAGCACAAGCCAGACCAGGAGGGCAGGATGTTTCTTGAACGCGCTTCCGAAATTATCCAATTGGCCGGCTTCTCTCTTCGTCAAGAGTTATTCGCCGAATCCTATGACAACTAAACACGTTGCGATGTTTACGATGAAGGCAGTGATCTTTGTTTGTCCGGTCTGCGCGGCGGCTTCAGAGACGTTCTAGCAAATTGAACGGGAGGATTTGTGGACAGCGTTGAACTGATCGGGCTTGAAGAACGTTATGGAGCGCATAACTATCATCCGCTGGATGTGGTGATCGATCGCGCTTCGGGTGCGTGGGTGTACGACATGGAGGGCCGCCGGTATCTGGATTTTCTGGCGGGCTACTCTGCGTTGAATCAGGGGCATTGTCATCCATCGATCTTGAAGGCGATGTATGAACAGGCGCAGAAGGTTACGCTTACCTCGCGCGCATTTCGGAATAGCCAGTTGCCGCTGCTCTATAAAGAGCTGCACGAGTTGACTGGATTTGAGATGGCGCTGCCGATGAACTCCGGCACGGAGGCGGTGGAGACGGCGCTGAAGGCGGCGCGAAAGTGGGGGCTTTGCAAGAAGAGAGTTCCTGCGGACGAGGCAGAGATTATTGTCTGCGGCAACAACTTTCATGGGCGCACGATCTCGGTGGTTGGTTTCTCTTCCGAGGCGCAGTATCGCTTTGGATTCGGGCCGTTCTCCGCAGGGTTCAAGAAGGTTCCGTTTGGTGACGCGCAGGCACTGCGGGATGCGATTACGCCGCGTACGTGCGCGTTTCTGGTAGAGCCGATTCAGGGCGAGGCCGGCATTATTGTTCCGCCGGAGGGATATCTGCGCGAGGTTGCGGCGATATGCAAAGAGAACAATGTGCTGCTGATGGTGGATGAGATTCAGTCGGGATTGGGACGGACGGGCAAGCTGTTTGCGTATCAGCATGAGGGGATCGTGCCGGATGTTGTGATTGTGGGGAAGGCGCTGTCGGGTGGGTTCTATCCGGTGTCTGCGGTGCTGGCGTCGCGCGAGGTGCTTGGGGTGTTCAAGCCGGGCGATCATGGGAGTACGTTTGGCGGTAATCCGCTGGCGTGTGCGGTGGCGAGGGCTGCGCTGCGCGTGCTGGTGGAGGAGGAGCTTACGGCACGGTCTGCCGAGCTTGGTAGCTATGCGCTGGAGCGATTGAAGAGGCTGGAGAGTGCGGAGCTGGTGGAGGTGCGGGGCAGGGGATTGTGGATTGGCATCGAGCTGAAGGTACCGGCACGGCCTTACTGTGAGGCGCTGCAGAGGCGTGGCGTTCTGTGTAAAGAGACGCACGATACCGTCATCCGGCTGGCTCCTCCGTTGGTGATTGATAGAGCTGATCTGGATTGGGGGCTGGAACAGGTTGAGGCTGTGCTCGGCTGAGTTCTAGAGGTTGAGGTGTCTCAGTTCCGTCATGACGTCACGATACAGTTCCGTTGCCCTCTGTAAAAAATCTGTACTATGATGGCATTGCTCTGTGGACGGAGCTGTAGGGCCCAATGCTTGGATCGGGGCGGGTTTGAAGAGAGTGGAGCTAATGGCAATTGATCAACTGCAACGCGTGAGTTCGGCAGCGTCGCGCTCTACCAAGAAGACATCCTTGAAGAGCGGGACCAAGGACTCGAAGGCGCCGGTCGACTGGCATCGTTTGGTGAAGACGTTTCTTGTGTCGCGTGCGCTGGACGATCTTGAAGAGACAAAGCTTCTACCGGAGAAGAGGATTCTCTATCAGTTCTCTGCACGCGGGCATGAGCTGGGGCAGATTCTGCTGGGTATGCTGCTGACCAAGCCACATGATGCGGCGAGTGGGTACTATCGCTCTCGGCCGCTGCTGTTGACGCTGGGGTTGAGCGTGGCGGATGCGTTGAAGAGCGGGTTGGGTAAGGGCGGCGGCATTAGCGATGGGAGGGATATTGGCGTGGTCTTCAACATGCCGAACAGCGGGGGAGCGACGGTGCTTCCGATGGCTGGCGGGGTGGGCACACAGTACACGACGACGGCGGGGTGGGCGCATGCGATTCGTTACCATAGCGAGACTCTGAAGGACGCGAGCTATTCGGGTTCGATTGCCGCGGTGCTGGGTGGGGATGGGTCGGTGGCGACGAATGGCTTTTGGGCTGCTCTGAATATTGCGACTACACGCAAGCTGCCCATGCTGTTTTTTATCGAGGACAATGGGTATGGTCTTTCGGTTCCTTCGACGGTGCAGACGCCGGGTGGAGACATTGCAAAGAACCTGGCGGCGTTTGGCGATCTGCGCATTCTCAATGCAGATACTTCTGACCCCGCGGGGACTGCAGATGCTGTCGCCGAGGCTGTGGAGCATGTGCGTGCAGGGAGCGGGCCGGTGATGTTGAGGCTGGTGATGCCGCGGCTGAGTGGGCACTCGGGACAGGATACGCAGGCTTACAAGAGTAGCGAGTTGATCGAGCAGGAGCGTAGCCAGGACCCGCTGATCAGCTTGAAGAGTTTTTTGGTGCCGAGTGTGATGTCGGCGGTGGAGTGGGTCAAGTTGGAGCAGGAAGCGGCGGAGGTTGTCGCGCAGGGATTGCAGGAGGCGCTTGCGTCTGCTGAGCCCGTTACTGATCTGCCGAGTGTGGTGCGGCATCTGTTTGCAGAGGATGAGCCAGTGGTGGAGGAGGGCGTACCTGCGCCGCCGGAGCCGGCACGCATCAATATGCTGACGGCGATTCGACGGACGCTGGAGTATGAGTTGAAGAGCAACCCGAAGGTGCTCGTGTTTGGCGAGGATGTTGGGCTGAAGGGCGGAGTGCATGCCGCGACGATGGGGCTGCAGGCGGCGTTTGGCGAGGATCGGGTCTTCGACAGCAGCTTGTCGGAGGAGGGGATCATCGGCAATGCGGTGGGCATGGCGCAGGCGGGGCTGAGGCCGGTGGCGGAGATTCAGTTTCGCAAGTATGCCGATCCGGCGACGGAGCAGTTGAACGATTGCGGGTCGATGCGGTGGCGTACGGCGAATCGTTTTGCTGCGCCGATTGTGGTGCGGATGCCGGGAGGATTTGGTTCGAAGTGCGGCGATCCGTGGCACAGCGTATCGAGCGAGGTGACGTTTGCACATGCGATCGGATGGCAGGTTGCCTATCCATCAAACGCAGAGGATGCGACAGGATTGCTGCGGACGGCGCTGCGTAGTAATAACCCAACGATATTTTTTGAGCATCGCGCGCAGTTGGATTCGTCGTGGGCGCGGCGGCCTTATCCGGGGGATACTTTTGCTTTGCCGTTCGGCGTTGCGAAGAGAGTGCAGACTGGGACAGACCTGACTGTGGTGACCTGGGGAGCGATGGTGGAGCGATGTCTCGCTGCTGCTGAGTTGGCAGGAGCTTCGGTTGAGGTGATTGATCTGCGAACGATTGTTCCGTGGGACCGTGAGGCGGTGCTGGAGTCGGTGAGAAAGACGCATCGGTGCCTGATCGTGCATGAAGACACGATGACTGCGGGGTTTGGCGCGGAGATTGCGACGGTCGTTGCGAAGGAGGCGTTCCTGAAGCTCGACGCGCCTGTGGAACGGCTGGCTGTTCCGGATATTCCGCTGCCGTATAACGTGCAGCTGCTCGAGGCTGTGCTGCCGAGTGTGAGTTCGATTGCAGAACAGATGAAGGCCACTCTTGATTTCTAAGGAACAGTCTCGTGCCTAACGTCGATGTACGGATGCCGGAGGAGCAAAACGAGGGAACGGAGGCGTTTCTTGGGACGTGGCTGAAGCGTCCGGGAGATGCTGTTCGCGAGCATGAACCGCTGGTTGAGATCAGCACGGACAAGGTGACGATCGAGATTGCCTCGCCAGCGACTGGAGTTTTGAGTGAAGTGCTGAAGACGGAGAGCGAGGCTGTGCTTCCTCGGGAGTTGCTGGGGCGGATTCAGACGAATGCGGTTGCGAACACTGAGTTGCAACAGCCTGATGAACCTAAGGGATCTTCATCGGCTAAAGCTTTTGCCGCGGCGACGGCCAGTTCGGGGGTGGGCGATTCTTACTCGCCGGGCGTTCGGCGGCTGCTTCGTGAGCATAGTCTCGACCCTGCGCAGGTGCCGAAGGTGGCACGTGGAGGCAGGCTTACGGTGGAGGACATCGAGGTTTTTCTGGCTCGCCCGACTCAACCGAAGGCTGCTGGTTCTTCACTTGCCACGGCCCCGGATGCTTCGCGCTTCACTGGTCGCAGGGTGCCACATACACCGATGCGCCGCAGCATCGCGAACCATATGACGCGCAGCGTACAGACGGCACCCCATGTTACCTCTGTCTTTGAGGCTGACTTGTCGCGGGTGCTTTCGGATCGGGAGGTGCGTAAGGCTTCCGCGAACGGCGAGGATGTTCCTAGTGTGACGGCCTACCTATTGAGTGCGGTGCTGCAGGCGATCAAGGTTGTGCCGGAGGTCAATAGCAAGTGGCACGAGGATGCGCTTGAGATCTTCGACGAGGTCAACTTAGGGTTTGGGACTGCACTGGATAAAGGCGGTCTCGTTGTGCCGGTGATTCACTCGGCTCATACGATGGACTTCCTGTCGCTTGCGCGAAGCCTGCGTGATCTGACCCTGAAGGCTCGCATTGGCAAGCTGACGCAGGCAGATATGGATGGCGGAACGTTCACGATTTCGAACCACGGCGTGAGTGGGAGCCTGCTGGCAGCGCCGATTATTCTTCCGCATGGACAGGCTGCAATCCTTGGCGCGGGCAAGCTGCAACGACGTGTCATCGTCTGCGAGTCCGGGGGCAGGGAGCTGTTCCGCATCAGGCCGATGATGTATGTCACGCTTACGGTGGACCATCGCGTTCTCGATGGGCAGCAGACGAACGGGTTCCTTACGGCCTTCGTCCGTGCGCTGGAGACGAGCGACTGGCAGTCTGTTTAGCGCGAAGGGATTTGGTGTCCAGGCCGCCGAATCTGAGGTGGAAGACGTCGAGGGCGTCTGAACTTGAGGTGAGGTCTTCGGCAAGTGCGGCAGTGATCCGCTCTTCGGCGGCCTTGTAGATGTGGCGATAGATGGTACGGCAGAGATCGTAGGCATGCTCGCCTGGCCACTGTGGCGGAAGCAGCTCCCGCGGAAGAAGCGGATCGTGCAGGAGAACTCTTCTGAAGGCGTGGATAAGTAGCGTTCGCACCATGAATGCAGCTTCGGGAGTCCAGGCCTTCGACGAATCAGCCAGTTCAGCGATAGGTCGAAACTGGACGATGAATCTTCGATAGGACGAGCTAACGGCGGTGAGATTCCACAAAGAACCGAGGTTGGCTGAGAGAGACTGTGCATTGAACTCTGGAGCGTCCTGCGCGTTGCAGACGATGGCATCTCTACGAAGATGGAGGCGGTCTAGGATCTCTGTGAGCGCGATGGCATCTCCGCCGGGCCGGAGGTAGGTGCCTTGGCTAAAGGGGCGATATCCCTCCCACTCAAGCTCATGGCGAAGCTGGGTTCGCTTCTGATTGGCGAGACGACTGGCGATGACCAAAGTCCAGGTTCCACTCCAAGGAAGTTGCGGAGGGGAGTAGACCTTCTGGTGGGCGCGTTCGAAGCGTAGCCTGCCGGTGGGCGTGAAGGTGTAGAGGCTGCGCCGTCCGTGGCGATGCGCTTCAAGCCAGCCATCCTGCACGAGGCGAAAGACGCTGGAGCGAACCAGCCTTTCGGTTACTCCGAAAGGCGCGAGCAGATCGACTAGTTGGCCTAGCCAAACGGCTCCCCCATGCGGTGTGATGGAGTCGCCAAAGACTGTAAAGACAAGGGATTTGGCTCGCGGACGTTCGATTCGGATGAGGCGTTTGATCGCCCCTTCTACTCCCTTTACTGTGCTCATAGACTTGGTGGCAAGTATAGACGAGGATTTGAACATGACGCAGCATATTGCAAGGTGTGCATAAATGTGTATCATGATCGTGCGTGTCGATGCCACGCTGGAGTGCAAGCAATGTATGCACAGATGGTCGAGACCGGCGTAACGAAGGTCCGCAGCGATGCGGAGTTGTCGGCAGAGGAGCAGGCGTTCCAGGCGAGGATCGATGCCGGCGTGAAGATTGAGGCGAAGGACAACATGCCTGAGAGCTACCGCAAGACTTTGATTCGGCAGATGTCGCAGCATGCGCATTCAGAGATTGTTGGACAGTTGCCGGAGGCGAACTGGATTTCGCGCGCGCCTACGCTTAAGCGTAAAGCGATTCTGCTCGCCAAGGTGCAGGATGAGGCTGGGCACGGACTATATCTTTACAGTGCGGCTGAGACGTTGAACGTCACGCGAGACCAGATGACTCGCGATCTGCTTTCGGGGAAGTCGAAGTACTCGAGCATCTTCAACTACCCCACGCTAACCTGGGCCGATATGGGCGCGATTGGCTGGCTTGTGGATGGTGCTGCGATCATCAATCAGATTCCGCTGTGCCGCTGCTCCTATGGGCCGTATGCGCGCGCGATGACTCGTATCTGTAAAGAGGAGAGCTTTCATCAGCGACAGGGCTTCGACATCATGCTGAGCTTGTGCAAAGGTTCGGACAAGCAGAAGGCGATGGCGCAGGATGCGCTGAATAGGTGGTGGTGGCCGTCACTGATGATGCAGGGACCGCCGGATGCTGAATCGACCAACAGTGCGCAGTCGATGCGTTGGAAGATCAAGCTTTTTTCCAATGATGAACTGCGGCAACGGTTCATCGACCAGACTGTGCCGCAGGCCGAGTTTCTTGGACTCAGCCTGCCGGACCCTGATTTGAAGTGGAACGAAGAGCGTAAGTCGTATGACTTTGGGCCGATCCAGTGGGATGAGTTCTACAGCGTGCTGCGTGGCAATGGCCCTTGTAACCGTGAGCGTATGAGCACCAGAAATAAGGACTATGAGAGTGGAGCCTGGGTTCGAGACGCTGCGATGGCCTATGCGCAGAAACATACACCTCGCGCAGAGCCGATGACTGCTTAGGAAAAGGAGTAACTGATGTTGGAGTGGCCGCTATGGGAGGTATTTGTTCGGAGTCAGCACGGGCTTGCTCACAAGCATGTTGGCAGCGTTCATGCACCAGATGCAGAACTGGCACTGCGTGGAGCTCGTGATGTGTACACGCGACGTAATGAAGGAACGAGTTTGTGGGTAGTTCGTGCGTCGGATATTGTGGCCAGCGATCCTGAGGAGAAGGATGCGATGTTTACTTCGGCCGTCGACAAAACTTTTCGACATCCGACATTTTATTCCGTGCCGGACGAGATCAAGAATATCTAAGTGAGCATGATGCAGAATAATAGATCGCTCTTCGAGTATGTGCTGCGGTTGGGAGATAGCTGCCTGATCCTGAGCCAGAGGCTCGGGGAGTGGTGCGGGCATGGACCAATCCTTGAAGAAGATATTGCCCTGACTAACTTTGCGCTGGATCTTCTGGGGCATGCCCGCTTCTGGCTGTGCTATGCCGCAGAGATTGAAGGCGCTGGACGTGATGAGGATCAACTTGCGTTCCTGCGGGATACAGGGGAGTTCCGCAATCTGCTTTTGGTCGAGCAGGAGAACGGTGACTTTGCCGAGACTATCGCTCGGCAGTTTTATTTCGATACGTGGTATCTCGCGATGTTGGATACGTTACAAAGCTCTACCGATGCGCAGATCCGCGCGATCGCAGAAAAAGCGGTGAAGGAGGTGCGATATCACCTGCAACGAAGTACGGATTGGGTAATCCGCTTAGGAGATGGTACGGACGAGAGCAAGCGTCGCATGCAGGCGGCCATTGATCTTCTTTGGATGTACACGGGGGAGATGTTCGAGATGGATACGATCGACCAGGAGATGCTGGATTGCGGCGTGGGCGTTGATCTCTCTGCCGTTCGAGACCGCTGGTTGAAGTATGTCAGCAAGATTCTCGATCAGTCTACTTTGACTGTTCCCGCGGCGACGTGGATGCAGCGCGGAGGGAAGCAGGGAGTTCACACGGAGCGCCTGGGATACATTTTGAGCGAGATGCAGGCCATGCAGAGGAGCTATCCGGGGCTGCAATGGTAACTCAGAATATGACGACGGAGAAAGACATTTGGGAGTGGCTCAAAGAAGTGCCCGACCCGGAGATTCCTGTGCTCTCCATTATTGATCTTGGTATCGTGCGCGAGGTGCAATGTGCGTCGCAGGAGGAAGTTGCGAAGATAACAATTACTCCAACTTATTCTGGGTGTCCGGCGATGGTTGTTATCGCACAGGAGATTCGCGCGACGATGAAAAGACACGGAGTTGATGATCTCATTTTAGAGACAGTGCTCTCTCCTGCGTGGACAACGGATTGGATGTCGGAAGATGCGAAAGAGCGCTTACGTGCATACGGTGTAGCGCCTCCATCGAGTTTGGTGAATATCGCAGGCCTGGAGATGGGAAGAATTTTGGTAGAAGTGGATTCTGAAGACCGGTTAGGTTTCGTAGTATGTCCGCAATGTGGTTCCAGTCGAACGGAAGTGATTAGCCGCTATGGATCTACTGCCTGTAAAGCGCTCTATAAATGTCAGTCGTGCCTGGAGCCCTTTGATGCATTTAAATCCCATTGAAAGTGCCTTGATGAAAGAAGCGGAGGTAGGCGCGTCGCTTCGCCTAAAGGGAAATTTCTACCCTTTAAAGATAAAAACCGTTCGATACGAGACACGAGACGCAGCGATTCTGGTGTTCGACGTTCCATCCGAACTGCGGGAGATCTTCACTTTTATTCAAGGTCAATATTTAACTATTAGGACGACCATTAATGGAGAGTCACTTCGGCGTTCCTATTCTATCTCTTCGGCAGTACAGGATGAGGTGCTACGAATTATAGTCAAGCGTGCATCGGGTGGCGTCTTCTCTAACTGGATACTAGATCAGGTCAAGGTAAACGATGTGCTTGAGGTAATGCCGCCGATGGGGAGTTTTCATGTTCCGCTCAAGGCTGAGCATGCAAAGCACTACGTTGCTTTCGCGGTGGGAAGTGGTATCACACCGATCTTGTCCATCCTTAAGACAACGCTTCTGACAGAACCGAATAGCTCATTTACTTTGTTTTACGGAAACCGAGCGTCCGGCAGTGTGATCTTTAGAGAGGAGCTAGCGGACCTAAAGGACAGGTTTCTCTCACGACTAGCAGTCGTTCACGTGATGAGCAGAGAGCGTCAGGACGTAGATCTGCTGAATGGCCGTATCGATGGTGAAAAATCTCAAGAGTTACTGCGCCGCTTCTGTGAGCTTGATCAGGTGGATGTGATATTTCTTTGTGGCCCGCACGAAATGGTGGAAGCAATTACGTCCGCACTTAAAAACTCGGGTTTTCCCGATGAGAGAATCAAGCTGGAGCATTTCGGTCCCAAGGCCGGCACGCGCAGGATCTTCGCCTCCACCAATGACATAGCTAAACAGCAGAACTGTCATGTGACAGTGACACTGGATGGTAGTCAGCAACCGTTCACGATGAGACAGCAGGATGAAACACTGCTAGATGGTGCGATACGCGCTGGCATCGATGTACGGTATTCGTGTAAAAGCGGCGTGTGTGCAACATGCCGAGCGAAATTGATCAGCGGGCAGGTCGATATGGATGCGAACTACGCACTTGAAGATTATGAAATAGCACGTGGATTTATTTTGACCTGTCAGAGCTATCCCGTTAGTGCAGAGATCGCAATCGACTACGATCAGGATAACTAAATTCTGACTAAGATAACGAAGCATCTAAAGATACGGAGAGTTTATGTCGTCTGAATTTTTCAATCAACACTCTGAGCTACTGAATCAAGCAACTACAGCGATTCAGCAGCGTGGTTATTGGTCTGCATTTGCAGAGATGCCCAGCCCCAAAGCGTATGGCGAGACAGCGAATAACGATGGCAAGCTAGCGTTTGAGGCGCATCATCATAGACTCTTTGATCTTGGTCAGCCTGGAAGTGTAGGACGGACTGACAAAGAAGTTTCCCCATTCGGTATTGATCTAAATACGACTTACAACAAGTCCGATTTGAATGTGCTTTTTCCTGCAATACATCAAGCTACTCAGGCTTGGCGAGATGCAGGACCAGAGACATGGGTAGGGGTTGCTCTCGAGTCACTGATTCGACTCAACAAGAGAAGCTTCGAAATAGCTTACTCGGTGATGCATACTACCGGTCAAGCATTTATGATGGCATTTCAAGCCGGAGCTCCACATGCACAGGATCGCGCTCTGGAAGCTATAGCGTATGCATGGGTAGAGATGAGTGGTATTCCAAAGACTGCATATTGGGAGAAGCCACAGGGAAAGAACGAGCCTTTAAAGATGGAGAAGAGGTATCGCGTTGTCCCAAGGGGAATTGCTCTTGTTATCGGTTGCAGCACTTTTCCTACATGGAACAGCTACTCAGGCCTCTTTGCGAGTCTTGCGACAGGAAATGCTGTAGTAGTGAAGCCACATCCGGCAGCAATTCTGCCTCTCGCCATTACGGTGCAAGTTATCCGAGAGGTGTTGCAGGATGCGGGCTTCGATCCGAATGTAGTTACCCTGGTAGCACATAATCCCAGCGACGATAGTGCACAGACACTTTCTCTGAGGCGTGATATTAAGATCATCGATTTTACCGGTAGTTCGAAAAATGGGAATTGGATCGAGCAGAATGCACTGCAAGCGAAGGTATATACCGAAAAAGCAGGAGTTAACCAGATCATTGTCGATTCGACCGACGACCTCAAAGGAATGGTTCGGAATATCGCCTTCTCTTTAGCTCTTTATTCAGGCCAGATGTGCACAGCTCCACAAAACATCTATATTCCGCGAGAAGGTATCGACACAGCGGAGGGACATCTTAGTTTCGATGAAGTGGCTTCCGCAATTGGCCAGGGAATCGAAAAGCTGTTGAGTGACACGGAGCGCGCCGTCGAGATTCTGGGTGCAATACAAAATGATGCAACTCTAAATAGAATCGCAGAGGCACATGCTTTAGGGGACGTTTTAGTTGACAGTAAAACTCTCAGGCACCCTTTATTTCCAAGTGCCTCAGTACGCACGCCAGTTCTTCTGAAGGTTGATGCAAACGCGGAAGATAAATTTGCACGCGAACATTTCGGTCCAATCAGTTTTGTAGTTTCGACAAAAGACACAGCTCATAGCATTGCGTTGTCGAAACGGATAGCGATCGAACATGGAGCAATGACGGTCTCAGTCTACTCCACCAACCCGGAGGTATTGCGCAAGGTTGAAAACGCCGCGGCCGAGGCTGGCATCTCTCTCTCATGCAATCTCACCGGCAGTGTCTTCGTCAATCAATCTGCGGCCTATAGTGACTTCCATGGAACAGGCGCAAACCCTGCTGCCAACACGACGTTGAGCGATGCATCGTTCGTGACAGGCAGGTTTTACGTGACTCAGAGCAGGGTCCACCTCTAATGTTTCAGGTCTACTCTATTGACGGACTAACTCCTATAGTCGCTGAGAGCGCTTATGTTCATCCTAGTGCTGTATTGATTGGTGATGTGATCGTAGGGTCCAACTGCTATATCGGCCCCCATGCATCGCTACGTGGCGATATGGGCCGAATCACAATGGAAGAGGGCAGCAATTTACAAGACGGCTGCTGCATGCATAGCTTCCCTGGACATGAGTCCGTCGTCGAGATAAATGGTCACGTCGGACACGGCGCTATATTGCATGGCTGTCGCGTAGGGCGAAACGCGATGATTGGCATGAACTCAGTGGTGATGGATGGTGCAGTCATTGGGGAGTCAAGCATAGTTGCCGCAATGGCTTTTGTAGCTGCCAATCAGATAATTCCTTCGTATAGCTTAGTTATGGGAGTTCCGGCGAAGGTAATTCGTACCTTGACGGAGCAGGAGCGAGCATGGAAAGCAGAAGGAACAGAGGTCTACCACCAACTTACGAAGCGATGCCTCCAGACGATGATGCAACGTGAACCACTTCGTCAGATAGAACACGATCGCAAATGGGTCGATATAAGTTTGTTTGAGCCGCTTTATAAGATAAAGAAAGCTGAATAGTTCTATGGACTATCAATATATTTTGACAGAACGCAAAGATGGTGTGGGGCTGATTACGTTGAATCGGCCGCTTGTTCACAACGCATTGTCCAATGCGATGATTAAAGAGGTTGGGCAAGCTCTTGATGCGATAGAACAGGATGAATCAATCGCCGTCAGTATTATCACAGGCGGAGAGAAGGTCTTCGCAGCGGGTGCGGACATTAAAGAGATGAATAGCCTCAGTTTCTCTGACCTGTTTCTTGCAGATTTCCCGAACGGACGAGCTGCTCTCTGGCGGGACTTCGCATCCTTCCGCAAGCCGATCATTGCAGCTGTCGCGGGATTCGCATTGGGCGGAGGATGTGAACTGGCTATGGCATGCGATTTTATTATTGCTGCGGATACTGCTAAGTTTGGCCAGCCAGAGATCAATCTAGCGACGACGCCCGGAGCAGGAGGTACGCAACGACTGACTCGTCTTATAGGTAAATCGAAGGCGATGGAGATGTGTCTCACAGGCCGCTTCATGGATGCGGCAGAGGCAGAACGCGCGGGGCTAGTATCTCGCGTTGTCACGGTGGATAAGCTAATGGAAGAGACTTGGAAGATTGCCATCAAAATAGCGTCGCAATCGCGGCCAGCGGTGATGATGGTAAAGGAGGCCGTCAATATTGCATACGAGACCTTTCTTGCGGAGGGCTTGCGCTTCGAACGTCGCACATTCCAATCCACATTCGCGACCGAAGATTTAAGTGAAGGTATGGCTGCATTTTCCGAAAAACGCAAACCAATATTCAAGAACAGATAGAGGGTTTTTAAATGGTGCACCAGACCATCTTATTTGATGTGAACAATTGTATAGCCCGATTGACGTTGAATCGTCCGGAACGATTGAATAGCTTTAATATACAAATGCATGAAGAGGTCCGCGATGCATTGTCTCAAGTTGAGCACGATAAGAATATAAGGGTCTTGGTGTTGAGTGGGGCAGGTCGAGGTTTCTGTGCCGGGCAGGATCTTTCCGACCTAGGGGTAATTGCTGACGGTGACTTGGTAGATCTGGGCGCGCCTATAGAAAAATACTATGCTCCGCTGGTTCTGCGGCTGCATTCGCTCAAGGTGCCCGTTGTCTGCGCTGTCAATGGAGTCGCCGCCGGGGCGGGTGCAAACCTGGCACTGGCTTGCGACATTGTGATCGCTAAAAAATCAGCTTCCTTTATTCAATCTTTTTGCAAACTGGGTTTGATTCCAGATACTGGTGGAACCTATGCATTGCCTCGGCTTATTGGTACTGCACGAGCGATGGGCCTCGCTCTGCTGGGGGACAAACTATCGGCAGAGCAGGCGGCGGCATGGGGCATGATATGGCAATGCGTCGACGATGCCGACTTTCATGGTGTCATCGAGAAGATCGCACAGCATCTAGCTGGGGCACCCACACAGGCGCTTGCGCATACCAAGGAAGCTATCCTGAGTTCTGGGCTGCGAACATTGGAGCAGCAGCTCGACCATGAACGAGTAGCCATGCGCGATTTGGGACGAACGAGTGATTACAAAGAAGGTGTTACTGCATTTCTTGAAAAACGTGCGCCGTTATTTATAGGAAGGTAGTGGGAGCTTTTGCAAATTCAATGACAAAAAAGTCGCAAGACGGTGAAGCTACTTCTGAAGATGCCTTGGATTCAGGTGCGATAGTCGCCATAGTTGGTAGCGGAATGATGGGGGTCGGCATCGGCCAAATCGCTGCAACTGCTGGTCATCACGTTGTGCTCTACGACATTTCTCCTGAGACTTTGACAAAAGCCGTCGTGAGCCTGAAGAAAACCATTCAAAGGCTCATTGACAAAAGTTACATCTCGGCCGATGAGGGGAATCAAATTACTGATCGAATTACTACGGCACGGTCTTTATCCGATCTTAGCAATGCCGGAATAGTAATTGAAGCAGTTGCAGAAGATTTGCAGGCAAAGCGTGCATTATTCGTCGAACTCGAAGCTATTGTGTCGAGAGATTGCATTCTCGCAAGTAACACTTCTTCCTTATCAATAACCGCTATTGCTTCGCCGTTGAAGCTAGCTGAGCGATTAGTCGGTATGCATTTTTTCAACCCGGTGCATGCCATGCAACTTGTAGAAGTGGTGCTAGGACTTGCTACAAGTGAAAAGTGTGCACGGACGGTATATGCAACGGCAGTGCGATGGGGGAAGGCTCCTGTCTACACGAAATCAACACCGGGCTTCATCGTAAATCGCGTTGCGCGGCCCTATTACGCTGAAGGACTGCGTCTTTTGTATGAGCAAGCGGGAACTCCCGCATCGATCGACGCAGTTATGCGCGAGGCAGGCGGATTTCGAATGGGACCATTCGAGTTAATGGATCTGATTGGCCATGACACTAATCTCGCCGTGACTAAGTCGATATTCCAGGCATATTTTTGCGACCCACGATTTAGTCCTTCGGTTATTCAACAAGAGCTTGTGGACGCTTGTCGCTTCGGTCGCAAATCGGGAAGAGGCTTTTATGAATACGGCTCTAATGCCTTACCCGTAGAAGCGGTCTTAGAGCCTCAGGTAAGAGGCCCCCAACGAGTGCAGCTTACGGGCGAAGATCTATTTGTAGCCGCCATACAACATCGATGCCAGGAGGCCAGCATCGTTATGGAGAGTTTCGAAGGTACCGAGGCTGGGGTAGAGGTCGGCGTAGCAAATTTGACTTTGACAGATGGCCGAACGGCAAGTCAAAGGGCAAAAGACACAGGGTTTGCGAATACTGTTGTTGTCGATCTCTCACTCGACTTTATGACATCGAAGGTTGTCGCAGTGGCGCGGGCAGCCATGTGTAGTGATGAAGCATACGATGATGCTGTCGGGTTGCTCCAGGCTGTTGGCTACAGCGTAATTCAGCTGCGCGATCTGCCAGCCCTGGCGGTGATGCGAACAGTTGCTATGTTAGTTAATGAAGCTGCAGACGTTGTGAACCAAGGTGTGTGTAGCATTGCGGACCTCGATGTGGCGATGGAGAAGGGCGTTAATTACCCACTCGGACCATTCGCATGGGCCGATATGATCGGCATCAAAAGAATTCAAATTGTTTTGAAGAATATATATGGTTTTTATGGGGAAGACCGATATCGTGTCTCTCCACTGTTAAACGAAATGGTCTTAGCCGGAAAGAGTTTTTTCTAATTGTGAGATAAGTAGATCGTCTCACAAGCTCTGTGGATTATTTACCTATTCATGGGTTTCAAAGATACATGCTTTGCATCGAAGGATACGGATAACGAAGTAGTTGAATATAAACGGCCCGATGGATCAGCTCTGGAGAATTTAGATGCAAGACGCTTTTATCTGTGACGCAGTACGTACCCCGTTTGGTCGCTATGGAGGAGCTCTTTCATCTGTGAGAGCAGACGATCTGGCTGCGGTTCCAATTCGAGCGCTGATGGAGCGTTCTTCAGGTGTCGATTGGGCAGCGCTGGACGATGTGGTGTTGGGCTGCGCAAATCAGGCGGGCGAGGACAACCGAAATGTCGCACGAATGGCTGTGTTACTTGCAGGGTTACCTGTCGAGGTTCCGGGGACAACGATGAATCGTCTTTGCGGTTCCAGCCTGGACGCGATCGCTATGGCGGCAAGATCGATCAAGACAGGAGAGACCGACCTGATGATCGCTGGCGGGGTTGAGAGTATGTCGCGTGCTCCGTTCGTCATGGGCAAAGCCGACGCGGCTTTCAGCCGTCATACGGAGATATTCGACACCACACTTGGGTGGCGCTTCATCAATTCATCGTTCAAGGAGAAGTACGGCGTTGATTCCATGCCGGAGACAGCGGAGAATGTGGCATTCGAGTTCTCCATCTCTCGCGCGGATCAAGATGCATTTGCCTACAGGAGCCAACAACGATGGGCTGAGGCGAACCAACGTGGCTACTTTGAGAGAGAGTTGATTGCTGTGCCTGTGGCGCAGAAGAAGGGTGAGATAAAACTTTTTGCGATGGACGAAGCGCCGCGGCCTGATACGACCGTGGAGGCGCTCGCCAAACTGAAGCCGATCGTCAGGCCTGAGGGTAGCGTCACTGCAGGGAACGCATCCGGCATCAACGACGGTGCAGCCGCGGTTCTACTTGCTTCGGAACGTGCTGTGAAGGCCTACGGATTGACTGCCCGCGCTCGCGTCGTTGCCTCGGCTGTAGCTGGCGTGGCGCCACGTATTATGGGTATCGCTCCTGCTCCTTCTACACAAAAGCTGCTGGCGAGAACCGGGCTGAAGCTGAAGGATATGGGAGTCATTGAGATCAATGAAGCCTTCGCCGCGCAATCGCTTGCGGTCCTTCGCCAACTTGGTCTGCCAGACGATGCAGACCATGTGAACCCGAACGGTGGGGCGATCGCGATTGGTCATCCGTTAGGTGCAAGTGGTGCTCGACTCGTTACGACCAGCGTCTATCGGCTGGCCGCTCTTCAGGTTCAATATGCTCTTTGCACGATGTGTATTGGCGTCGGGCAGGGAATTGCGATGATTCTGGAGAGATGTTGATCAAGGCGCATCGACGCAATTCGATCATGGGGTGAGATACCTGCGCAACGACTCGAGCCCTTGTTCGATCATCTGCATGGGAACAGCGAAGCCAAAACGAAGGTGCCCTTCTCCATGAGGACCGAATACGGAGCCAGGGATAGTGGCGATGCTGGCGTGCTCCAAAAGCAAGTTCGCCACCGTACGGCTATCCTTGTCGATCGTATCCACGCGGGGAAAGTGATAGAAGGACCCTCCGGGCAGCTCGCCATGCAGGCCGAGTTCGTTTAGACCCGACACCAAGACATCGCGCCGTTTGCGGTAGATTTCGCGTCTTTCGGCAAAGAATTCGTGGCCTATTTCAAACGCTGCGAGAGCTGCCCATTGCGTCGGTGTGGAGACTCCATTTGTGGTGTAGAGAACTACCTTCTGCAAGGACTGCATGAAACGGTCGGGGGCGACGACATAGCCGATTCGCCAGCCGGTCATTGCGTAACTCTTGGATAGGGTGAAGCAGGTAATAGTGCGCTCGGACATATTGGGCAGTGTCGCGATGGAGACATGACCGCCCTCAGCGTAGACGATGTCCTCGTAAGCCTCATCGGCAACCACGACGAGATTGTGCGCTAGAGCAAAGGCCGCAACCTGCTCCGCGTCCTGAAGGCTGAAGACGTGGCCAGATGGATTGGCTGGAGTGTTGTAGTAGATCGCCTTGGTTTTGGGAGTGAGATAGCGCTCGAGAGTCTGAGTGATCCCGTTCGCGACGAGTTCCTCCACTGAAACCAGAGTCGCACGCGCTCCGACCATCGCGATGAGATCGCCAACAGGAGTCCAGTAAGGCGAGAAGACGAGAATATCGTCACCGGGATCGAGAGTAGCCTCAAAGGCCGCAGTCAAACCCTGAATTCCACCAACCGTGATCAGGACATCTTTTGCGGTAACGTCCATAGCGTTGAATGTGCGCAGCTTTTTAGCGATGGCTTCGCGGAGGGGCTCAATACCGGATGAGGGAGCATAGCGTGTCTTGTTCTCCTGGAGCGCCCTCGCCATAGCATCTTTGATCGGCTGCGGCGTTTCGAAGTCGGGCTCGCCGCCATGAAAGCCATACACAGGCTTGCCTGCTGCACGCAGCGACATCACCTTGTTCCGAATTTGAACAATATCTGAAAATCCAACCGCATCTAAATGCCTTGCGACTTGAGGTGCGGTTACTTCCTGAATGAGGTTCACTTTGTTCCTTCTTTATCAAGCCGATTGTGAAGGCCGACAGCGCAACAAACGCTGGAATCAACACATTTGATGACAGTGACTGATTGCAATTCTCACTAACCTTTACGCTACTGTTACGAGGTGATAATTTGAATTGCAGATGAACGTAAAAACGGCCAATTTTCCTAACAAAGTCCTCTTTTTATGCTTCATCTTGGTAACGGAGGGTCTTTTGAGCATTGCAACGAAGTTGGATCCAATAGCCTGGCACATTCTTGAGATTTTGCAGACGGACGCTCGGCTATCGTTCGCGGAGATAGGTCGGAGGGTTGGGCTCTCCACGCCCGCTGTGGCAGAGCGGGTGCGCAAGCTTGAAGAAGCCGGAGTGATTCTTGGCTACCATGCGCTCGTCGACCCAGTGAAGCTCGGCATATCCCTGCAGGTCATCATCCGCCTCACCATTCATGGCGGCGAGACTACAGTGAAGAAACTACTCAAAGAGGTGAAGACGATGCGCGAGGTCAGGCAGTGTTATCGCGTCACCGGAAGCGATAGTTTTATCCTCAAGGCCGATGTTGTATCCATCCAACACCTGAATCGCTTGATCGAGCGTCTCTTTCATTTCGGAGAAACTTCGACAACCACTGTGTTGTCCACGCCCGTGATGAGGCGTAATTACATGATCGACGACATGCAAGAGTTAGCTCAGGAAGACGAACTGGACCGCAGCGCTTGAATCACAGAATCGCGGTGGACGTGACCGCCGATCAGCTAGTGCAAGCTCACAGTTTGAGCTTCAGCTCTCGTCCGTTTGTAGTATGACTGCTACAAACAATTTTCAGCGCGCATGAGGAAGCAGGCCCTGTTCGACAAGCACAGGCGGCCGGCGATGCATGGTCGCCTGCTCATACGCGTAGGCCCATCCGAGCAGATCGCCGTCCTTCCACTGCCGCGCTGAGATCTCCAAGCCAAACGGCAGACCGTCGGGGTAGAACCCGCCCGGAACCACCACCGCCGGAACACCGATCATGTTCACCCATCCAGTGTCACTGTGCGGACCTTCGCTGATCTTCCCGTCCTGCGGCATGGTCTCGTCGGGCGGAGGCATCTGTGCCGCTGGATAGACGAGCCCATCCAGGTGCAGCCTGTCCAACACTTCGTTGTAAGCTTCGAGCGCGCTACGCCGAGGCCCACGGAAGTTCGCTTCGGCTTGAGGATCGGTCTCTAACGTCATCTGGATGACGCTACGCCGGTCTTTATGGACATCGCCATCTGCTCTGCCGATGATCGTGGAGGGCAAAGGAGAGCCAACGGTCTTCTCGTACTCTTCGGCCGAATGATATTGCGCCGGCCCATAGTCGGCCAAGAACTTTTCCGTGCCTTCGCGAACATAGGGAAATGTGCCGACGCGAGCTACGGTGACCGCAAAGCTGTCAGGCAGGATTGCATTGTCGAAGATGACTGTGGCGCCTGCGGCACGCAGTCCATCAATTGCCTTCATAAAGGCTTCGCGTGTCTCCGGTCGTAGCGGCAAAAGGGAGTCTTTGGTATCTGCTGCGACTTCACTTGCAGACTCTGTTGCTGGAATGCCCTGGAAGGGAATTCCTGCTCCCTGCAGAATGAACGCGGGTACGCCGAAACGTCTTCCCTTTAGAGCATCTTTTCTTAGATAGTGCGTATAGGGTCCGGCTTGAGCCCTGGCGGCTGCGCCGAACGTACGCGGATCCAGTGGATCTTCACCAGCCATGACGTCAAGCGCAATGGCAGCATCGGTTACGTCGCGGGCGATCGGGCCGGTGTTGTCGAGCAGCCAGTCCAGGGGCGCGATTCCAGCGATACTCACCAGACCTCGCGTCGGGAAGACTCCCACCACAGAGCTGGTAGCAGACGGCATCCGAATTGAGTTACCGGTGTCGGTTCCATTGCCGAGCAGTGCAAAGTTTGCCGTAACAGCTGTGACGGTGCCTCCGGATGAACCTCCGGGGCTGAATCGCACATCGTAGGCGTTCCCGGTACGCCCATACGCACTGCTGCGATTGGTATCGCTCGCCGCAAAATCCGGCATGTTCGTTTGTCCCAGGATTACAGCTCCCGCAGCACGCAGCTTGGTGATGATCGTCGCATCCTTTGGCGCGATGAGTTCATGGCCCGGGAGCATATAGCCTTGCCACCCATCCGTGGTGATCAGCCCCTTGATACTGGTGTTTGCCTTCGTAACAATGGGCACTCCCCAAAGGGGGCCGCGGACGAAGCTGCTGCCGCCTGCCTTTGCTTGCGCGTCTTCAAGCGCAGCCGTGGCGAGAGCTCCCGATGTGTCCATGTTCTGCACGGCGCGATAGATTCCGTTGTACCTCTCGATGCGCCCCATGTACCAGCGCACGACCTGGGTTACGGTGTACTTGTGGCTGCGATACAGCTCCTCCAGCCTGGGGGTGGTGACTTCGAGCAGGTCGTGATCCATGGCTTGCTGTGAGGCATTTTTACTGGTTGATGAAGCTGCAGTCTGCGCGTAGGAACAGCCCGCTCCTAACATGGCGACCACGACGAGTACAGGCCAGAGACTGGCTTTCATCTTCATAACAATAACAACCTCTGAGGGTAACTATTTCTTTCATTGAAACATACGGACCACCTACGCATCGGGCGTCTCATGAGGCGCTAGAGAGCTACGCAGTGCTTGAGACCTCGTGGAGTGACCGGTTTCGTACAAGTGTCGTTCGATCCGGCGTTCCCAGGGGTAAATCTCTTCCCAAATTTCACCTAGCATTTGCACACGTCTCGGGCATAGGCTGACAAAGTCAAAGGGTCGAACATTTACCCTGGCGCTGCATGGCATGACATTCTCGGGCTAGCGGGAGCGGCCCGTCAAAAGCTCTTCCAATCGCAGAAGAGAACCAAGGCAGCTAGGCCGCCTCTTAGGAGGCGGTTTTTTTTTGCTTAAGCCTGAGCAACGGCAGGACGTGCCAGAGGGCAGTCCAACAGAAGCCGTTTCTTGTGACGCATGATCGGAAGATCAGATTTTGATGAAGATCTTCTGACGGTAGAGTGGGTAGACTACCAGCCAGCAGATGATGACGAACCCTAGTGAGTAGAGCAGCGAGGCGAAGGCTGGGTCAGGAACCGCACCGAGTATGGAACGGTAGAGAGTTTGCTGCAGGCTGATGCCTGGGCCGACCTGGATATAGTCGACCATCGAAGCCAGCAGCTCGGAAAAGACGTAGGCGGTAATTGCGTTGGTGCCGAAGACGAGCAGCGGCGTGAATAGGGGCGAGGGTTTGGAGTTCGAACGGCTCTGCTTTGCGTTGCGGACATCAACGATCCAGATGGCGAGAGCGAGGAGCAGAAGGCTTAGGCCACCGACGAACAGGACATAAGAGCTGGTCCAGAGCTTCTTGTTGATGGGGAAGGTGAGGTTCCAGAGGCTGCCAAGCAGAACGCAACTGAGGCCAGCAGCGGCTATGCCGCGTGCCTTGTATGCGAGGGTTTGGCTGGTGCGCAGCCAAACACCGGTGAGTAGTCCGAGGAGCGTCGTTGCTAGTGCTGGCAGGGTGCTGAGCAGGCCCTCGGGATCGCGTGTGCGTTCGTAGAGATGCGAGGCGGAGAAGATGTGCCGGTCGAGCCATGCGACCAGATTTGCGTCGCGGTCCAGCAGTGGGATCTCGTGCGTTGGCGTTCCGTAACCCGGGACCGCGACGTAGCGCATCAGGATCCAATAGCCGACGAGCGCAGCGACGAAGAGGGAGGCCTTGCTACGCCAGTCCGGATGAAAGATATAGAGTGTAGCGACGATGAGGTAGCAGATAGCGATGCGTGGAAGAACACCATAAAAACGCATGGTGTGGAGATGAAAGAGCGGAAAGCTGTTGACGACGATGCCGAGCAGAAAGAGGATGACCGCGCGGCGAAGAGTGTGAAGAAAGAGCGATTGTCGTGTGGCTCCGCGGGCTAGCCGGTGGGCTGTAGAGAGGACGGTGGAGATGCCGACGAGAAAGAGAAAGGTGGGGAAGACGAGATCGGTGGGTGTGAAGCCGTTCCAGGCTGCATGCTTGAGCGCCCAATAGGCGCGATCCCCGTCGCCGTTGTTGTTGACCAGGATCATGAAGCCGATGGTGAGACCGCGCAGGAGATCGAGCGAGAGCAGACGGTCCGGCTTCGAAGTAGTTGATGGCGGCTCGGACGGTATGGATTGTTTGCTGATCACGGTCATCGTTTTATCTCCTTCGGTGCCGTTTCATGCGTGGCCCGGGGGTCGGCTGGATCGAGATGTAACTCGTGGGCGATTGCGAGTGCGGCCGCATACGTATCACCCTGAGGCGTCGCGGCAAAATGCCGCTGGCTGTGATTCCAGCTGTCGCCAAAAGCATACCAGTCGATTGGCCTGGGTGGCTCGTTGGTTGCGAGCGATATGGAGAGCGAGTCGAAGTACATCTTCCATCGCGGCAGGTAGTAGTCGCTGGTGAGGCCGGCCCATTCGCGGTTACCGTATTCGTGAAGACCGGCTTCGCTGGCCTTTCGATCGCCCCAGGTTGTGAGAATCGATCTTGCGTCGTAGTTGAGGCGAGCGCGCTCTGCCGGGGACGATGCCCAGGGCGGAACGTAGGAGAGCCAGCGGCCAAGAAGGAAGAATTCGTTGGTCTGCAGCAGGGTGTTCTGCAGCCGCATATAGAGGAGCCACTGCGCGGTGAGACGGGAGAACACGGCCTTGTCCTTGGCGTCGTAGGCGCTCTCAATCTGCGGCAACAGCTTACGGCTTTCGTTCGACATGACCTGCCGGGCAACGTCGACGAGATCGTAGCGATAGGTCTCCGTGCTGCGTAGCTTTGGCGCGACCTGCAGGAGTTGGGTGAGTGCAGGTTCGAGGTCATCGATGACATAGCGTGGGGCAGGGGGAGACCAGGTGGCGGCGTGTGTTGTCGTCAGCGAAGGTTGCGCATCGAAGAGGGACTCGTGGGCGGCGTCGCGTTCGCCTTCGCCGCCGTCGGCACGGTAACTGTAGGCGGTCTTGAGGAGGATTTGCCAGGCTTGCTGGGCGTGAGCGTCTTCGGCACCGTAGCGACGGGTTGCGTAGGCTTCGGTCCAATGAGGAAGATTCACAGGAGTGGAGTGCCAGGCCATCTCGGTGTAGAGATCGAAGGCAAAGGGGTTGGTGTCGAGGCCTTCGGTGAAGAGCGCTGTGCCTGCGATGTGGCTGCCCGGACGCTGCGCCATGCGAGGGAGACGGACGGCGTAGTCATACAACGGCGCGCCCATCGTGGTGCGGCCACCGAACTCCCAGAGGCCGCCGTAGAGCCAGGAGGCTCCGTGAAACTCCCTGTCACGATCTTCGCGGGGGATGCGGCCCTGCTCGATGTCGGCGATGAGGATGTGGCTGGCGTCGAGTGCGGCGAGGAGTTCCTGAGAGGGGGTCTTCTGCCAGGCCATCAGCAGCCATAATGCATTGGGATGCGCGCGTTCGAGCGACTGCTGCACCTTCTTTGCGGCTTCACTTACGGGAACATCGCCAGCAGCACCACCTTCCTGAAATATCTCCATGTCGTAGATGGCGGTGTCGCCGTAGAGTTCGTGCTGGTGGCGGTAGAAGGAGGTGGCCAGCTTGTCGAAGTGCGGGTCGCGCGGGTCGAGCCAACCGGGGCGGGTGAAGCCGTTCCAGTCACCCTGCGTGATGACGTGCGCGCCTGGGTTGAACGTCGCGAAGTCTGCGGGTACGATGCCGTAGTAGCCCGGCAAGACGGGCGTGATGCCAAGGCTCCGAAGAGCCGCGATGAGTTGTTGTGCGGAGTGCGCCCGCTTTTTGAGAAGCTCAAGCGAGATCGGTTCGTCAAAGCAGCACATGTTGCCCATGAGCTGCCAGTTCTGATGTGCGGGCTGCGTGATCCAGCGTCGAATCGCTTCGTCCGTGTAGCCGGCGTCGCGGAAGGTCTGGTAGAGGACAAGGTCGGTGCCGCGTTCGATTAGGACTGCATTGGTTCCACTGAGAGCAAGGATGTCGATCTCACGCTGCCATCGCTTCTGATCCCAGTAGGGAGCGGAGTATCCGTCGGCGTTCTCATTCAAGGCGTAGCGCCACGGGTAGAGCGCGGGCTTCTCGATGGGCTGCGACGGAGCAGGAAGCGTGAGGCCTGGAGCGCCGAGTTGAAGACCGTTTGTAGAGATCTGCAGGTGTGCGACGTACTTTAGATACCAGTTCACGCCATAGAGCAGTGTCGGTTGGGTGGCCGCCTCCACCCGGATGTGACCAGCGGTTCCTGTGACGCGGAAGTAGTCCTTATGATCAGGATGAGGAATGAGGGCAAGTTGGAATTGGGGCGCGAGGGAGGGCATGAGGCGTCCCAGGACTTCTTCTGCAGGCTTCGTCGATGCCTCTGCCAGCAGAGGCGTCCCTAAGAGAAGAACGGCGGACACCACTAGAAGAGGGAAGAAGACACACTTCGAGAGCATAACGAATCATAATGTATCGGGACGCTGCAACTGGTTCACAAACAGCGTGTCCACTTGCAAAAGATTGAGAGATTACATGAGCGTCCCTACTGCGCAACCCGTCCCTTGTCCATACCGATGGCAATATCTTCTGTTCGTAGGCGCAGAGCGGTATCTATATGTGCCCGTTCCCGGCCTCAGCTGAATGATTCGTGACATGGCGGCAGGCTAACCCATGGAGCGAGCCAACACGCTGGAGGAGATTGCGCCATAGTTTTGGTGTACTGCCAATCGTGCCGTATCGTTATAATGAAGAAGGCGTGCCAAGGTGCAGAAGTTGGCGTAGCTAGATCTAAAGCGCGCAGATCAACTGAATGGGTCAGTTCCGGCTAGGTGCCTTCGGCTTCGTGCGGATATTGCCGATACAGCTACGCTCAAGGCCATCAGGGAGACATGACTAAAGCCGACCAACATCCTCTTGAAAAAATCCTTGAGAGCCGAATCGCCATCATCGATGGAGCGATGGGCACGACGATCCGCACCTATGGCATGACGGAAGCGGACATCCGCGGGGAGCGATTCAAAGGTTCGACGAAGGACCTGCTGAACAATGGTGACCTCTTCTCCCTGACTCAGCCAGGGATGATCTGTGACATTCATCGTCGCTTTCTGGAGGCTGGGGCGGACATCATCGAGACGAACACCTTCGGCGCGACCAGCATCACCCAGAGCGAATTCTTTGTGGACGATCCGCGAGAGCACGGCGGCCGGAAGGATCCTGCGTTCTACCAAAAAATCATCGACGATCCGTTCCTTGGCAGCCTGGCCTGGGAGATCAACGAGCAGTCGGCGCGGCAGTGCCGTGAATGGGCGGATCGCGTTGGCAGTGCAACCTCGCGCCAACGGTTTGTGGCGGGGGCGATCGGGCCGCTGACCGTGTCGCTCTCGAACTCGCCCGATGCCGATGATGCTGGCTTTCGAGTGGTCTCCTTCGATCAGGTGAAGACCGCCTACATGCAGCAGGTGCGTGCTTTGATCGCTGGCGGCTCAGACCTGCTTCTGGTCGAGACAATTTTTGATTCTCTGAACGCCAAGGCGGCCCTGGTCGCCATCCGTGAGGTGTTCGATCAGGACGGCCTCGCTGCGAACAACAGGGAACTGCCGGTGATGATCTCGGCGGCGGTTGGGCGTGGCGGCGAGACGCTGATCTCTGCGCAGACCACGGAGGCGTTCTGGAACGCGGTGAAGCATGTGAAACCACTGTCGGTGGGACTCAATTGCTCTCTCGGTCCTGATCTGATGTATCCGTTTCTCGAGGAGCTCTCGGAGAAGGCGAACGTAGCGATCTCGTGCTATCCGAATGCCGGTTTGCCCAATCCGCTCTCGGAGACCGGATTCGATCTGGGACCGAAGGACATGGCCCGCTATCTCGGCGACTTTGCGCGGGGAGGACTGATTAATATTGCCGGCGGCTGCTGCGGCAACACACCAGAGCATATTGCGGCTATCGCCAAAACGCTTGAGGGCCAGCCTCCGCGGCAGTGGGGGGCGACCCTCATTGATGGATCCTACGCCCGACAGAACGAGAGTATAGCGTGAGCGTGCCTGAGAGTGTGAGCGTGGCCGAGGCCACGGAGACGAAGCCACTCCGCTTGTCGGGGTCACAGCCATTTACCCAGCAGCCCGGCGTATACATCATGATCGGTGAGCGGACCAATGTGGCCGGGTCGCCGAAGTTCGCGAGGCTGGTGAAGGAAGGCAAGTACGAAGAAGCGGTAAGTGTCGCCCGACAGCAGGTCGAGAGTGGCGCGAATGTCCTCGACATCTGCATGGACGAGGGCATGATCGACGGCGTGACGGCGATGACACGCTACCTGCAGTTGCTGGGGAGCGAGCCCGAGGTCGCCAAGGTCCCTTTTATGGTGGACTCGTCGAAGTGGGAGGTCATCGAGGCCGGGCTGAAGTGTCTGCAGGGTAAGGGCATCGTGAACTCGATCTCGATGAAGGAAGGCGAAGAAAAGTTTCGCCAGAACGCCGCTACAGTGCTGAAGTACGGCGCAGCGGTGGTGGTGATGGCCTTCGATGAACAGGGCCAGGCTGCGACTTACGAGGACAAGATCCGCATCTGCGAACGTGCCTATCGGATTCTGGTCGACGAGGTTGGCTTCCCGGCCGAAGACATTATCTTCGACCCGAATATCCTCACCGTCGCCACTGGCATGGAGGAGCACAACAACTACGCCGTTGACTTCATCAACGCCACGCGCTGGATCAAGGCCAACCTTCCGCACGCAAAGGTCAGCGGTGGCGTCTCTAATATCTCGTTCAGCTTTCGCGGCAACAACAAAGTCCGCGAGGCCATGCACTCGGCTTTTTTGTACCATGCGATCGCGGCGGGCATGGACATGGGCATCGTGAACGCCGGCATGCTCGAGGTGTATGAGGAGATTGAACATGAGCTGAAGGTGCTGGTTGAGGATGTACTGCTCAACCGCCGTCCCGATGCGACAGAGCGCCTGGTGGACCACGGGGAAAGGCTGAAGGCCGAAGGGTCCGGCTCGGTCGTCAACGAAAAAAAGTCCGAAGAGTGGCGCAACGGCACGGTGGAGGAGCGTCTCTCTCACGCATTGGTGAAGGGAATCGACGCGTACATCGAGATCGATACCGAGGAAGCCCGCGTCAAGCTGGGTCGCCCTCTCCTGGTGATCGAAGGACCGCTGATGGACGGCATGGGCGTGGTGGGTGACCTGTTCGGAGCGGGCAAGATGTTTCTGCCTCAGGTGGTCAAGTCTGCCCGGGTGATGAAGAAGGCTGTAGCGCACCTGACGCCGTTTATGGAGGCTGAGAAGGCTGCGATGGAGGCGGCCGGCGAGGTGGTCAAGGCGCAGGGAAAGATCCTGCTCGCGACGGTCAAGGGTGACGTTCACGACATTGGCAAAAACATAGTCGGCGTCGTGCTCGCCTGCAACAACTACGAGGTGATCGACATGGGAGTGATGGTCTCCTGCGAGAAGATCCTCGAACGAGCGAAGACGGAGAAGGCGGACATGATCGGCCTCAGCGGCCTGATTACGCCGTCTCTCGACGAGATGGTGCATGTGGCCAAGGAGATGGAGCGCCAAGGATTCAAGCTCCCACTGCTGATCGGCGGAGCGACCACGAGCCGCGCACACACGGCCGTAAAGATTGCGCCGCACTACAGCGAACCAGTCGTCCACATACTAGATGCCAGCCGGGCGGTGCCAGTAACGACGAGCCTTCTCAGTGACGACGGCAAGGCCGAGTTCGTGGCAAAGCATCGCGCTGACTACGAGGCACTCCGCAAGGCGCACTCCGCACCACGCCAGAGTGTCATCTCGCTAGAGGCCGCTCGCACAAGGAGAACTCCGATCGAGTGGCGTGCCGAAGACGTGCCCGTCCCCGAGTTCACCGGGGTTCGCGTACTCGACAACTTTCCTCTCGCGACGCTGCGCGAGTTCATCGACTGGTCACCGCTCTTCCATACATGGGGATTGAAAGGGATTTACCCGCGCATTCTCGAGCACAAGGAGCAGGGCGAGCAAGCGCGCCAGATCTTTGCCGACGCCAATGTTCTCCTGGATACCATCATTGAGAAGAATCTGATCACGGCGTGCGGCGTGTACGGCTTCTTTCCCGCCAGCGCTGTAGGCGACGATGTCGAGCTGTACGCGGACGGCACACGCGAAAAGGTGGTCGAGCGATTCCACTTTCTACGCCAGCAAGCGAACAGGGAAGGCAGCGAGCCGTGCCGATCACTCGCCGACTTCATCGCTCCGAAAAAAACAGGGCTATCCGATCACATCGGCGCTTTCGCGGTAACCAGTGGGATCGGCCTGAAGGAGTTGTGCGACGGGTTCAGGTCCGAGAACGACGACTACAATGCGATTATGGCTGAGGCCATCGCAGACCGCCTGGCTGAAGCTTTCGCCGAATGCCTGCACAAGCGGGTGCGGGATCAATGGGGTTATGGTTGTGACGAAGGTCTGAGCAACGCGGATCTGATCCAGGAGAAGTATCGGGGTATCAGGCCAGCCGCGGGCTACCCGGCGTGCCCGGATCACACGGAGAAGGGTCCGCTATGGCGTTTGCTCGATGTGCAGGCAAATACCGGAATGCTGATTACTGAGTCGTTTGCGATGTGGCCCGGTTCGAGCGTGAGTGGGCTGTACTTCGCCCACCCGGAATCACGATATTTCAGCCTCGGCAAGATCGACCGCGATCAGGTTGCCGACTATCACGAACGCAAGGGAATGAGCGTGGCCGAGGTCGAGCGATGGCTTGGGCAAAACCTGAACTATGACCCTGCGGATAGCAGCCAGAGCCGTGGCAGCTAGTGGCCATCTGAACTCTCTCGACAACTGGACCGGATCGAAACGGATGGCATGACCAATCTTGGGGAAGGGAACTTCTCTGCGTTTGGTCCAGAGTTGTAGCGTCGTTATGACCGAATAGATTTTCTCGCCGGGATTGATCTCATCCTCACAGGGATTGAATCACCGCGGAGTCGAAACAGATCTCTCTCCGAAGCTGGCGGACAAAGTGGAGATCGAGCCCGGATGAAGGAGCGCCGAAATTTGATTGCACGGCAAGTGACACGGTCTCTATAATGGGCGAAGGATAGGCGAATATTCAACACCCTCGACGGGAATTCATGGAAGAACGAGCGACATCTCGAAAGATCGTACACATCGACATGGACGCGTTTTACGCTTCTGTAGAGCAGCGCGACGATCCCTCTCTGCGCGGCAAGCCTGTGGTCGTTGCGTGGAAAGGCAAACGGTCTGTTGTCTGCGCGGCTTCTTATGAGGCGAGGAGGTTCGGCGTGCGCTCGGCGATGCCAGCGATCACTGCCGAACGGCTATGCCCGGAGGCCATCTTTGTTGCACCCGATTTCACGCGCTACAAAGAGGCTTCCCAAGGAGCACGAGAGATCTTTCATCGACATACCGATCTCGTTGAACCGTTATCGCTCGATGAAGCCTACCTGGACGTAACCGAGAACAAGACTGGCCTGCCCACTGCGACGCGTGTTGCGAAGACTATCCGTCAGCAAATCCGCGAGGAACTGAATCTGACTGTTTCGGCAGGGGTCGCTCCGAACAAGTTTCTGGCAAAGATCGCCTCCGACTGGCGCAAACCAGATGGCCTCTTCGTCATTCAGCCCCACGAGGTGCAGGACTTTCTTCTTCCTCTGCCAGTAGGACGAGTTCCTGGCGTCGGTAAAGTCACCGAGAGCAGGATGCAGACAGTCGGCGTCACGACGGTTGGGGATCTATACCGCCTGAAATTGAGCGATCTCGAAGATTACTTCGGCAGCTATGGCACGCGCCTTTATCAACTTGCACGCGGCATCGATCACAATCCAGTCATTGCGGACCGAGCGAGCAAATCGATCTCCGCTGAAGATACCTTTCAGGTCGATATACCTCTTGCAGAGACCGAGCAACAGATTCGGCGACTCGCAGATAAAGTGTGGCGAGCTTCCCGAGAAAATGCTCGTGGAGCAAAGACGGTTATCCTCAAGCTCAAGACGAAAGAGTTCAATTCGCTCACGCGAAGCGTCACCCCTTCTGCGGCGCCATCTTCGTGCGACGAACTGACTACGATTGCGCTGGACCTGCGACAACGAGTCGAACTCGGACCTCAACAACTCTTCCGGTTGGTCGGAGTCGGACTTAGCAACTTTCAGCTTGACGTTGCATCTCCACTCTTTGAGATTGGGGACGCCGCGGTGAGTGCGGAGTTATCGGCTTAGTTCACATGAGATTCAACGCCGGATAGTCTCGCGCATTGCTTATCGAACTCTCATTTCGTCCTTAGAGGATGATGGGATGGAGCCCACGGAAGATACCGACATGCACGATCAATCCGTGTCATGTGCGGTGGACCTCATTTCCACTTTGTGCGCAGCAACCACACCGTTGGGGGAGACCCTAGGAATGTCTTCCAAGCTGTCGTCCTCGCAAACCTACACATCGCGACAAAACTCTGGACTGATCTGCGAACGCCGTAAGCTAGAACTGGTACCGTGCGCCGAGCTGCATATTGCGTGGTAGAGCGCCCCCAGCACTGGCCGAGATAATGCCGAAGGTAGAGTCTCCATAGCCAGAATCCGGTAAGCCGAAGCGCGGAGTGTTGGTGCAGTTGAAGCAATCAGCATGGACTTCAACATGCCCTTTGTCGCCGAATTGAAATTGCTTCTCAAGTGTGACATCGGCTTCGTGGATGCCGTTTGCGCGTAGATTGGAGAAATAACGTGGCGCGTTCCCGGGCTGTTGATCTCCTGGATCGGCAAAACAGTTTGCGTTGAGATATGGCGAACCGTAGCGAGCGGCAGAATGAACGCTGATTCCAGTTGTGAGCGAAGTGTTCTGAGGACAGACTATGTTGGGGCGCTGATTTCCATCGGCGATTCGTGCATTGCTCATATAGATTGCCAAGGGTTGTCCAGTTTGGAACGTCGTCAGCGTCGTGAGCTGCCAGCCCCCAATAACGCCGTCGAGAACACGATTCATGTTCTCTCCTATTAGGTAGCCGCGGCCAACTGGAATTTGCCAGATGATGGCGGCGACGAGGCGGTTCGTCGCATCGTTCGCGCTAACAGACCACTCTGCTTTCAGATTGTCGAGCTCCTGCGGGTTGCCGTTGTTGAGTGTGCCGACAAACGCATTGAAGCCAGTAGAAGAGTTGTCCATGTTCTTCGACCAGGTATAGTTTCCTTCGAAGTTCAGATAGCGACCCGCACGTTTCTGAAAGACGACCTGCAGGGCGTTGTACCAGGAGTTTGCACTGAGCAGCGGGAGTCCACTGTAGGTCCCGTCAAACTGCGGGTAGGGGCGAAGAAGATTGAGTAACGGAAGTTGGGCATTGCCATAGCGTGATTCAGGCTCGTTGAAGATTGCCGTGGGACCGGAGAAGAGGCTTTGAAAAGGATTGTTCACCAGATTAGCCAGCTCCTGGCTGGTGTATTGTTCGCGGACAGAGGAGGCGATAAAGTTGCGATTGTTTGTGCTGTTGTACCCTCCCCATGGGAGATGTGTGCTGCGGCTCGCAGAGTAATTAATACCCAGCACTATATTGGAATGGAACGCCTGCTGAAGTCCCAGATTCCATTGATAGATATCTGCGTTTTTCGCGGTCTGGGTTCCGAGATTGTTTCCGTTCTGAAGACCCCACTCGGCCAGATTTCCATATGATCTTCCCTGCGGTGGCTGGATGCCACCGGGAAATGGATTTTCGAGCGTAGCGTCACGCGTCAGGTATCCATCCTCTGTAAAAAAAGCATCAGGGCTGGAGGTAAAGGCAGTGCCTGGATACTGGTAGTTCGTCGCGACACTCATGCCGTAGTAGATTCCCGCACCTCCACGAATAGCGAGAGTATCGTTGACGAGATAGGCGAAGCCAAAACGTGGAGCAATGTCCTTACGATCAGTGGGAAGGTTCCTCATGCTGTTGGATGCAAAGATGGTTGTCCCTTTGAGGGTTCCGGCAAAGCCTGGCACGGAGATGCCACTATCTCCGTTGAAATCGCTGAACTGGCTGTTGTTGTGCCGTTCGGTATAGGGTGTGCTCCACTGATAGCGGAGGCCTAGATTGAGCGTGAGTTTGCTGGTGAGTCTCCAATCGTCCTGCGCGTAAAAGGAGGTCTCTTTCGATTTGTCCGCGACGGATTGCGATACATTGATACCGCTCGCCCCGGGGTCGCCGTAGCCGATCAGGAGACCAGCAAAGTCGTTGCCTTGTATCCCGTTGTCGGTGTCATAGGGTACCTGAGCTGTGATGTGCTGCGCGAAGCTGAAGAATCCGTTGGGGTAGTTCGGCTGGAAGAAATTGTTGTAGAAGAGGCGTTGCTCGCCGCCAAATTTGAAGGTGTGTTTCGCCTTCGTCCATGAAAACGCCGAGGTGTAGTCAAGCAGGGTATGAGCAAACTGGGTATCGACGCTGCTCTGGCTGTAGAGCGAAGTCCACGGTGAGTCTTCCATGAGGATTGCTGGCATGCGAACGACGCTGTTCTGTTTCAGGTATGAGGGGAAGCCGACAGAGGTAGGATCGGGATAATTATTGTTGTGGTTCGGCTGGGAGACTCGGTCGAGGCCTATGGTGCTGGTCCATACTGTGTTCGCAGTGGGGGTGTAGGAGTACATGAGGCCATCATTGAAGACACGCTCGGTGTAGGTGAGGCCATCGTTGAACTGCGCGTCACCGAAGACTGTGGGGGTAGATCCGCTAGCGAAGACGTTGCTGTAACGACCGGATAAGGTGGATTTATCGGTGAAGTGTTGATCGATCTTCACGTCGAACTGCAACGAGTTCGAAGAGCTTAAAATGACGTCGCGGTAGTTGTTAGCTCCGGATACGGGATCGCCTGCAGTGTTGGGCTTTGGATAGAGCTTGAGAATCGCCTGGCCTACGGGATCGATTTCACTCGTGGGAATCATGTTCTGGTTGTAAGCAGGTCTGGTGTAGGCTACGGGATCGATCAGGAAGGGATCGAAGATCTGATTGAGGACCGGGTTGCCATTCTGGTCGTACGTCATCGATTGAGAGAAATCGCCGTTGATTTGCGCCGCAGTAGGAACTGTAGCCACGATGTTGACCGGATTGCTGGCGATGACTGACTCAAGATCGACAAAGAAAAACGTCTTATCTTTTACGATTGGCCCGCCAAAAGAGAAGCCGTCCTGATTCTGCGAGTGACCAGGCTTCGGACCGCTATTGAAAAAATCTCGTGCATCATAGGCTGCGTTTTGATTGAACCGGTAGGCGCTGCCGTGAAAGGCGTTCGTGCCAGACTTCATGACTTCGTCGATGACGGTGCCACCACTGCTACCGTACTCCGCTGAGACGCCGTTGTTCTGAACTTTGATCTCTTGCAGAGCTTCGACGGTGGCCTGATAGTAGAGGTTAGTCGTGCCGCCCTCACCCTGCTCCGGAGCGGTTAGGAGGTTGCCATCGAGCCGTATATCGGCGGTGGCGTTTCGTTGACCGTTTGAGACGAAGTTGGTTCCCGCCGGATAGGAATCGTTGATTCCCGAGCCTGCTGTCTCGGTGACACCGGCTGCCAGAAAGGCAATACCGAATGGATCACGATTCGCGAGTGGGATCTGCGTGAGGTATTGGCTGCTAATATCGGCACCCAAAGTTGCGTTGTCGGAATCGAGTAGAACGGGCACGGCCTGGACTGTAACCGTTGTTTGTTGGTTGGAAGGATTGAGCGCGACGTTTAATGTTGTCTGCTGGTTGACGGTCAGCGTGATCCCAATCTTCTCGACCACTCCGAAGCCCGGCGACTCAATTCGCATTTTGTAAATGGATGCGCGCAAGGATGTGAAAGAGTAACTTCCGTGACTGTCGGCTGTCGTTACCTGGGTGACATTAGTTCCGACATCAATGATTGAGATCTTCGCACCAGGGATCACTGCACCGGATGAATCTGCGATAGTGCCGCGAATGCCAGCCTGATTGTTCGATTGACCATGTGCCAGAGAGAAAGAGAGACATACCCCCAGCAGGAATCCCAAAAAGATTATCGTCCGCGAAATCCTCATTGTGATTCCTCTCAATCTATTATTTTTTCATTTCGTAAATTACTGTTTAGTTATTTTATGTTTCAATGTCAAGACGAAAATGACAGATACACAGGCATAGCAAGCGTGGAAGCGATTTAACAGCCTTACATTATTTGAACCACACAACAGCTCCACGCTCTATTTGTGGAACGATGAAGGTGACGCGGCCCCCTGACCTTTGTCCACGTAGCGTCGATTCAACCCCGAGATAGGGCAGAATATGCATCAACGTTCCTAAACGCGAAGGCACATCGATCCGAATATTCAGTTGGAGGGCAGGCGTCACTGTCTCGCCGGCTTTGATCCCAGCAAAATTCGCAAGAAACAGATACGTCAATCCCTCGATCGTCGACGCATGGACTACGACGTCCTGCGAGGCATTAATTTGTATGTCGTTTGCCTTGCTGGCACTACCGATTGCACCGAGAAATACAGCCTCTGTGTCAGGATTCGTGCTTGAAAAATCCTTCTCTGCCTGCGCGAGATAATGGAGTGCAGGATCGTTTGGCAGCCGTGTGGCACCCTGCAGGTCATTTAATTTGCTGTCGCCCTCTCCTGTGAGGAGCACCCGGCCACCTGCCGCCGAGAAGCTCCGAATTTCACCAGACTCCTTTTCACCTAATACGCGAACGCTCGGCAGCACCAGTGTGGTTCCATGGAACGCTGCAAGCGTCCGGGGGGTCACAATCTGGAACTGTCGGTGTGTTTGCAGCAGTAGAAGCAACGTGCCGCGATAGGAGTCGATAAACTCCTGCGGATAATAGTTCCGTGTCGTATCGGAGAAATACACGCCTATTTCACCAAGCGGTGTGCGCGTCTTGCCGAAGATGTCCTCGTGGTCCGCTATCCACTTGTAGATGATGGTCCGCTCAGACAGATCGTTCGATCCCGACATCACATGTCCGCTCGGGTCCCAGACATTCGCGCCAGCCATCAACTCCGACATGAAAAGTGTCCGCATAGCCTCGGCCGGCTTTACATGCGGCGCCCCATCCCAGGAGTAGTTCAGAATCCACGTTGGCTTATCCGCCGCAAAGGCACGAAAACTGCGTATACCGATCTGATACATCAACCAGTCGAAAGGAGTGCGGGATGCGGCCGTATGATCGTCACCACTGCCAAACTCATACTCGTGCGCAATCGCGTCGACTACCGGATAAAGCTGGTAGACATCTGCACCAACCCGCACAGCCTCTGCCTCTATCCCCGGGTATATCTCCGGAATGATCGAGATACTCGGCCTGACCGATACAGCATTCTGACGAATCTCTGCGAGGAAAGCAGTGATCGTCTGGATACGGAAATCGACCCACTTGCGAAACCCCGGATCGCTAAAATCTCCTACCTTGATATCTTTCGTTGCATCCAGTCCACTCTGCCTCCGAAAGGCCGCGACTGTGCTTATATCGAAGCTCGCCCAGCTATCTTCCCATCCTGTGAAGTGAGTCATCCAGTAAGGAATGTCCACGTAGATGCCGTCGACACCGGTCGCTGCAATCTGCCGCACACGAGTCATGTAGAGACTTCGCCAGTCCGTAGAGAAAGGATTGACCCAGGCATCCTCTTCTCCTTTCGCGATCCAGAAGGCCGCTTTGTTGTCGAAGAGTGCGGGCTCACCTGTAAGCTTGCGTTGCAGCCATTCGGGATGATCTTTGCTTAGAGTATGTGTGGAGGTCGAGTCCGCCGAGATACATTCAAGTCCCGCAATATAAACGAACACCTTCTGATGGTGCTTGTGTGCAACGCGCGAAACTTCGCGGAGTGCCTCAAGTTTAGCCTCCGGATGCAGCAGGGTCTCATAGCGCCCAGGTATGTCGTTGTCTACCTCAATTCCATACACATGACTTTCGTTCGCTTGCCGGACAATCGTTTCGGCAGCCTCTGCAGACAGGGGATAGGCTGCAATTCTTACCCGCTTCAACCATGACCTGGAAGAGTCCTGCTGGGCTTTGGCCTGCGTCTCACTAGCGTGTGTTTCGCCCAAGCCAGGCGGGCAGATTGTGGCAATCGATAGGACAGTCAGGGAAACCAACGCTTGATGGAGACGCGAAAAAGTGAGGCTTCGAAATTTCATGGCTCTCCGATTCGAAGATACCGGCGGCAATTGAATCGTATTGATCCTCTCGCCGCGGTGGCTTCTATTCAAAGCTTACGGATGTCTTCGTATCGTTACCTTATGACTCGTTCGCAATCCATGTCAATAAAATAATGGCCATCTATAGCATCTTGGCCAACGGCGTCTCGCCTGAAGGCAGCAATATCTATATGGCAACGATTGATCGGCAACTGTGGTCGTGCCATTTATTTGGAGAATGCGGGACGCAGAAGAGCCGACGGCTACCTGCCAGGAGTCATCGCGCTATACCTTGTGTTCCTGTGGATTGAAAAGACTGCTCGATCTGCTCCAGCGTTTTGCCCTTCGTCTCCGGCATGAGGAATGTGGCGGTGAGCCAGTAAATCACCGTAAAGCCGGCGAACACAAAGAACATGGTCGAGTAGCCATATTTGCTGACAACAGGCAGGAACAGAACAGCAAGTGTTGTCGAGACCAGTTGATTGATGACGAGAGCGATGCTCATCCCTACAGAACGAATTCGCGTTGGCATCAACTCCGACAAGGCCAGCCAGACACAGACACCAGGGCCCATAGCGAAGAAAGCAATGAACGCGTAAAGGCTCAGCGCTACCATCCATCCATGCTTTTTATCTGGCACGCGACCAATTCGCGCTCTTTCGATCTTCAGTGGTGCGGTCTGGGCGGCATCGAGATCTGCAAAAGGGTTCTTGAAGAAAGCCTCAATTTTATTTGCGGGCACGCAGCTCTGGCGAGTGATTCGAATCGGTGCTGCTGCACGATCGTCTGAACGGACAAAGGTAGTTGCTGCGGTAAATCCTCCATAGGAGTAAATGACCGCGAGCGAGGCGTGGTTGCTAAGCTGCGCGTTATCCTCGTGGCCGCTGGTCGCCAGAAGACGTTCGGCCTCCGCTTGATCGAACACCAATGTGAGGTCTTGCTCAGGCCCAACCACCGCCTGCACACCGGTCCGGCACTCCAGATTCAATCTCTCGGTTTGCCAGAACAGCATACCAATCGTAATCAGAGAGGCAATCAGGCCCGTCGTACCAACTATCAGCAGGAATCTTCTTCCCTTGCGATCGACCAGCGTCATCCCGACGATCGTCATTAAGAAATTCACTGTCGTGAAGAGAACATACCCCCAGTGCGCTCCTAAATCCGACAGTCCGCTCTGCAGCAAAATGCTCGTGTTGTAACCGATGATCGAATTGACTCCAGTTGCTGTGTTGCAGAACAGGATGATGCAAGCCAGAAGGAACGGAACAGCATACTTCCGTTGAAAGAGCGTCTCTGTGATCTTCTGACCAGATTTGCCGGAAGCCGTTGCCGCGAGGGACAGCTCCTCCATCTCGCTCAATTCAAACTTTGCCATTTCCGGCGTTCGCGAACGAAGCAAAGCAGTCAGGGCACGTTCTGGATGGCCTCTACGGAAGAGCCAGCGCGGGGATTCTGCGACAAACAGCGTGCCCACGACAAACAGAACGCCCGGCGGCAGCGAGATCCAGAAGATATGTCGCCATGCCTGATCTTTTAGTTGAAACAGCGTAGCAGCACTGGCCACACGTGCGACAGCCTCAATTCGATAGCTGTAATACATGCCGATCAGCGCTGCAGCCACGATGCCCAGAGTGAGCAACCACTGAAAGATGCCTGTACCTTTGCCGCGAGTGGACGAGGCCAGACACTCGGCGAGGTATAGCGGAACAACCACGCCGATAAATCCTCCGCTGATGCCTTGCAGCAATCGCCCCAGAAAAAGAGGGCCATAACCATGCGAGAGCGCGATCACGGGAATACTGACAACAAAGATGAGTCCGCTCAACGTCATTAACGGTTTGCGTCCCATCCAGTCCGCGAGTAGTCCCGCAAACAGAGTGGAGATCACGCTCCCTAGTAGCACCGCTGCCACAATCACAGAAAGTTGCCCGGCATTCAAACCAGACGTGGCCTCAAGATAAGGGAGCGCTCCCCCGATAATCCCAATATCGATTCCATAGAGCAGCCCACCCAGCCCCGCGACACACAGAAGCAAGGCGTTATATCTAGACTGACCGGAGGGTGCTGTCGCCAACGAACTCGATTCGGAGACCATCTTCTTTATCTGCTCCAATGAAGGGACGTTATAACGGGATATTGATTGGCGCAAGAAAGAGTGCATGCCAGAGTCAATTGACTATGCCTGGTACGGATTGGTGTGCCTCCAGCTACTTAAGACTCCCTTGCAGCAGACGCAGGGCGTTCTCCCTATAAACCTTTTGCAACACATCGTCAGGAAGATGCAACCCGTAGATGTTCCAGCGGCCCTGACGAGAGGCATGTGACGGGTATTCAAAGTATTCATCCTCCGTCTCCAGAAACCGATAGTAGAGACGATACATGCTGATCTCCGGCACGAGGTCAGCGCCAAACAGGATGCGATCTGCAAACCGAAGAAAAAACTTTCTTGCCGAATATGGCTGACGCCCCAGTTCAGAAGCTCGCGCGCTGATGTCGACAACTACATTTGGGTTCGCATCCAGCATGGCCGAAACACGCTGAAGGTCTTCTGCGCTCTCAGCGATGTGAGCCGCGACGAACATGGTATTGGGGTGCCTGCTAAAGACACGATCCCGCTGCTCCAGCAGTTCATGCTTGCTGAACTGAGCGCCATGAAAACCCCAGTCTGGGTGTGCCGCCAGCTCCTCATAGCGTTCGTTATTGGCGTCGATTGGGAGGAAGAATGCCTCGGGATCTCCTATATGTACCATGACGGGCACTCCAAGCTCGGCAGCTTTTTCAAAGATTGGAGCAAGCCGCTCATCATCGACCCGCATCAGCTCTCCTGATGCGTCGCGTACAGATAGGCCAAGGTCCTTCCAGATCTTGAATCCAACGGCCCCATGCTCCACCAGCCGCTCGAGCCGCGCCACGCTCACGGCGATGAAATCGCTGCTCTCCACACCGGTCCAATCCATCCAGCCAATAGTCGAGAAACGATCCGCGTCTATAGCCTTATAGCGATCCATCACACGAAAAGCTTCTTCGCCGACCTTCATTGTGATGTTGACGATATGTTCTATCCCGCAGGCGTCCATGATCTTCAAAACACTCACTGGATCTTGAGCATCCAGGTGGTTGTGATAGTCGATCACCGGAAACCGTGGCAGGCAGGTTTCATGCGCTGGCGTTGTGAGCATGCAGCGTGGGTGAAAATCACTGAGCGGCAGCGTGACGTCAGCTTTGGCCGATACCATCGCGACGAACTTGTCCTGCGTCTTCTGCTCCGACATCCTGTTCTCCCTCATCATTCCCACTAGCTATCCACTATGAAGCAGTAGGGTGTAACAGTCTTATAAAAGAGTAGACAGAGTGGAGGATGAAGTATAAAACGAAAGTTAAAGATATTTCCACATATTTCGTTTGCACTGCAGGAAACCGTCATTCACTAACTTTGAGGCTGCTGTCACATGTCCAACACTCTCTTTCTTCTGCATAGATGCATCGTGCTTGCATGTATAGCAATTGTGCTCAGCATCGCTCCAATCAGTTCCGCCCAGGAAGAGCAGTCCTCCCCTGCGGGCGACACCGTTTTCCGGGCCAACGATCTCACGGTGATGATTAAAATCTCAGGCAATCACTTTGCCGGTCTTCGTGTGCAGGATAAGGTGACAGGTAGAACGCTCGACATCCCCCAAGCGTTCACGATAGTTCTGAAAGACAAATCATTACTCCAGTCGGCAACGATGTCGATGACCGCTGTGTCCGGCTCTGAGATGGAATTGTCTCAGCAGGGAATGACGTCGACGGCACACAACGAAGCCCAGCCTCCCACACGTTCGTGCTGGAACTTCGTCACTCCGGAGAGGTCGGCTCGCTTTCAATGGTGCGTCATCGTTCGCCCAGGCACTGACTATGTGCGGCAGCAGTTGACCATTTCCGCTCTCACCCAAGACCTGCCCATCGCCGAGGTGCGTTTGCTCGACTTTGCCGATCCCGCAGCTCATGTCGACGGCACGGTGAATGGTTCGCCGGTCGTTAGCGAAAACCTGTTCTATGGCTTTGAGCACCCGCTTTCCACCAGCTCCGTCACGGCTGGTCGGGTAACTCTCTCAATCTTCCGTGACCTGCCTCTACTGGCCGGTCAAAGCGTCTCGTATTCTTCAGTTCTGGGATCATCCCATCCGGGGCAGTTGCGCCGAACTTTTCTCGCTTATCTTGAGACTGAGCGCCCTCGCCCGTACAAGCCTTTCCTTCACTACAACTCCTGGTTCGACTTGGGCTATGAAAATCGCTTCGATGAAGCTGGAGCAATCGACCGCATCAACGCCTTTGGACAGCAGTTAGCAGTAGTGCGAAGCGTGCAACTTGATTCGTTTCTGTTTGATGATGGATGGGATGACCCGAACACGCTCTGGGGATTCAACCCAGGTTTTCCGGATGGGTTCGCAAAGACAGAAGCGGCTGCAGCTAAGTACAAAGCCGGCATCGGCGTCTGGCTATCGCCTTGGGGAGGTTATGCCGAGCAGAAGGAACAGCGCATTGCATTCGGTCGAGCACACGGCTACGAAATCATGAATGGCGGCTACGCTCTCTCCGGGCCAAAGTACTATAAGCGCTTCGAGTCTACCTGCCTTGAAATGATCAATAAGTACAACGTCAACCAGTTCAAGTTCGATGGCACAGGCAATGCCGACAACGTCTTTCCTGGCAGCGCCTTCGACAGCGACTTCGATGCCGCAATCCATCTCATCGAGCGGCTGCGGCAGGAAAAGCCTGGGATCTTCATCAACCTCACTACAGGCACAACCCCATCTCCTTTCTGGCTCTTCTATGCGGACTCGATCTGGCGTGGAGGAGAGGACACCGACTTCGCAGGCGAAGGTACTTCTCGCCAACGTTGGATCACTTACCGTGATGGTCAAATCTATAAAAATATTGTTGGCGGCGGTCCTCTGTTTCCTCTCAACTCACTGATGCTCCACGGCGTCGTCTATGCCAAGCAGGCGAAGGGTCTCTCAACAGATCCAAAGAACGAATTTGCCGATGAGGTACATTCTTACTTCGGCACCGGCACTCAGTTACAGGAGATGTACATTACCCCATCTCTGCTTTCACCGGCAAACTGGGACACCCTAGCCGAAGCAGCTCGCTGGAGCCGGGCTCACTCTGAAACCCTCAAAGATGTGCATTGGATTGGTGGTGACCCTGCCCTATCCCAAGTCTATGGGTGGGCTGCTTGGAGTACACACGAGGGCATCGTGACGTTGCGAAACCCGTCGGAGCGTCCGCAGGAGTTGAAGCTGGATGCTGCAAAGGCTTTCGAATTGCAAGAATCCGATCCGGGCATTTTCGAGGTCCACAGTGTCTGGAGTGGCACCGCTGGCTGGACTAAAGCAACTATCCGAACGATGCGCAAAGGCCAGCCATTTTCGCTGAGCCTAGCACCTTTTGAGGTTATTACGCTCGAGGCCATCCCCACTCGATAGATCGCCAGCCAGGATAACCCTTGCATCAGAGCTGCCCTTATCGCTTACCAAATCCGTTGCAGCAGCTTCCTAGACCAGCGTCAGCTTGATCTTCAGATTGCGCAGTGCTTCCGCAGTCGCCTTTGGAAGATTACTGTCCGTAATAACGTGGTGAACTGAAGTTGCGTCTACGATCTTCGACAGGCTTCGCCGATTGAATTTGGTGGAGTCGCACACGGCGACAACGTTCGTTGACGCCTTGACCATGGCACGATTTACTCGCGATTCCATCACATTCGGTGTTGTCAGTCCTGCATCCAGATCAAATCCGTCGACACCTAGAAAGAGAATGTCTGCATGCATATCGCGGAGCATCTCTTCGGCAAGCGGACCAACTAGCGAGAAGGAGTTCTTGCGAAGTGAGCCTCCAGTAAGAATCACCTCAAAATCTGTTCCGCTCAGTTCAGCCGCAATGTTTACCGCATTGGTGATGATGGTCAGGCGCCTGAACTTCTTCAAGGCATGAGCGATCGCCGTCGTCGTCGTCCCGGAGTCCAGCAGCACGCACTGGCCTTCCTGAACCAGCTTCACTGCTGCGGCCGAAATACGCTGTTTCTCCTGCGAATGACGCCTCTCCTTCTCTTTCAAAGAAGGGTCGAACAACGTTCCCGACTGAGGAAGCAGCGCGCCACCATGCGTCCTTTGCAGAGCGCCTCTTCGTTGCAGGGAGTCCAGGTCTTTTCGGATCGTAATCCGCGATATACCCAGTGTTTCAGAGAGATCCTCTACAAGAACACGGCCATGCTGCTGGGCCAGCGCCAGAATATGCAGCCGCCGTTCTTCGATCAGCATGGGAGAGCTACTCCCGCCCCCCGCCGTCGCCTTTGGACTGGAGACCTTCGAGATGCTTTTACGTCGCATAACGTTCCTGTTTACCTTTTGTTACGACTTCCGAACACTATCATGGAGCCCCACCGCTTGCAATCCACCCATCAACTAAGGAACCTGAAACAGTCACTCCAGGTGCAAATTGCAGGCCGCAGCATAGATCCGCAGCACATCACGAATACGATCCACAATCATCGAGACAGGATCGCCGCCGATCTTTCCTTCACGCAACCGTGCATACTGTGCAGGTAGATATCGGCTGCACATGCTCTCCGGTATGGCCATGCTGGACATGTTTGCAATCAGCCGATTGACCGCCGCCACCACCTTCGGACGATGCCAGTAATAGCGGATGCGATCACTGTAGCTGTAGAGCCGGAGCAGCTTCTGGTCCGCGGGACTGCCACTGTAATAGCTCTGCCAGTCAGCCGGTTCGCGAAGCATCGTCTCCTCCAGTACGCCTGAGAGGTTAGAACGGTGTTCAACGTCT
>Ga0302324_100001630_pt1 | contig 54012 bp, 44 predicted proteins | sample Palsa_T0_1_FD_201949 | JGI IMG/M metagenome (GOLD analysis project Ga0302324, IMG submission 201949) | Peat permafrost microbial communities from Stordalen Mire near Abisko, Sweden - Palsa_T0_1 | ecosystem: Environmental > Terrestrial > Soil > Palsa > Peat permafrost | place: Sweden: Abisko...
GTTCTTGGCATGCCAGATCGAGGCGAATACTGACTTTATAATAGGCCGGTGCCCAGGTCAAGTACCTAGACGCCGGCTTTTCGGTAATGCATATTACACTTCAAAGGTAGTACTTGTCTACCATCGCATCGGGCGAACGGGGGAGAATCTGTAGAGCACGAGGGCAGTGGCGGCGCTGCGCTAAGATTCTCTTGATGGCTTTCATCGGCCGAACCGGGAGCATCGCCTTGATCGCAGCGGTCCCGTTAGAGGTTGTCGCTCTGAAAGTGCTTGATACTGTCGCATTCGATTTCGACCCCGTTCCACCGGTAACTCCGCTTCAGAGTGCCGCCCAAATGGGGTCGATGATTCTCCACTTTCCAGTAATCTGGCTACTCCGATCAGTGAGTCTCGAACCCTTCACGCGATCTCTGCTTTTCCTTAACGGATACGTCGAGCTGATGCTCCTCTTTGGAGCGATAGTTCTCGTTCAACGCCTGGTTATCAGGAAAATCGCCGCCTTAAAGTGACGATGGCTGCGCTACGATTCTCTTGATGGCTTTCATCAGCATTTCGGGGGAACCGGGATGCCGTCATGAGGAATTGGCGAGAATCACGACGCAGCGGTTGCATTGCGAGTTGGTGACGGATTCTCGGCTGGTGGACACAATCGCGGCGGAATTCGGGGACACCAACGGAATTCCCGAGAAGGCCTGGCCGCACCTGGCCCTATCCATCCTGGCGAAACTGGGCGTTCAGCATCATATAGTGACCTCGAGCGCCGGCTCGGAACTGCTGCTCGGTAAGCTGCCGGACGCGTTGCGGGCGCATGTCGTGGCGCCGGAATCGAGGCGGGTGGGCAACCTGATGGTGGATCGTGGACTGGAGCGAGAGGACGCCGAGAAGCGGCTGCGCGAACTCGATTCCGAACAGGCGCTTATCAAGAAGAGGCGATTCGGCCGGGCGAGGAGTCGATCGCAGGTTTTTGACCTGGTGCTCAACACGGAAGGCTTCGCGATCGAGCAGATGTCGGATGTACTGGAGACCGCGGTAAGAACCAAGGGGATCATGGAGACCGGACTGCTGACGCCGGCCGCCGAAGCGCAGATCCAATTCGAGGTTCGGCTCAGTCTGGCGCGGTATGGCATCGTTCCGCCCGATCGGGTACATGAGACTCGCAAGGAATTTGGGCATCCGAGCGAGGAAGTGTTCGCCAACCTGTTGGACTTTTACCGCATTGCCTGGGATTACGAGCCGCGCAGCTTTCCCTTGCAGTGGGACAAGGACGGGAAAGTGTTGGAAGCGTTCACGCCGGATTTCTATCTGCCGGAGTTCGAGTTGTACGTGGAATTGACAACCATGAAACAGGCCAACGTGACGCGGAAGAATCGGAAGATCAGGCTGCTGCGGGCGATCTACCCACACGTGAACATACAGGTCTTCTATCAGAAGGACGTCCAAGAGCTGGTGATCAAATACGGGCTGCCGGAGCGGCTGGCCCAATGAACGAGCCGACTATCGATCGAATCTTGTTCACGGCCGAGCAGATCGACGAGCGAATCCGGGAGGTGGCGGGGGAGATATCGAGGCGCTATGCGGGGCGCGAGCTGAAGCTGATCGGAGTCCTGAAGGGGTCGGTGTTCTTCCTGACGGCGCTGGCGCGGGAATTGACGGTGCCTGTGCAGGTGGACTTTCTAGCGGTGTCGCGATTCGCGAATCAGCGCGGCAGCGCGCCAGGGATGGTGCGAATCGCCAAGGATCTGGATGACAGCATCGAAGGCGAGGACGTGATGTTGGTGGAGGATATCGTCGATACGGGGTTCACGACGCGCTATTTGCTCCAGCACCTGGCGGCGCGGGAGCCGAAGTCGCTCGCGATCTGCACGCTGCTCGACCGGACTCTGCGCAGGATCGTTCAAGTGCCGATCGATTACCGATGTTTCGAGATCCCGGACCGGTTCGTGGTGGGCTTTGGACTGGACTACAAGCAACTGTATCGGAATCTCAAGTATGTGGCTGCCTTGAATATGGAAAGCGGAAGTTAGGGATAGACCTGGCGCCCGGACAGCCAGGTTTCGAGCACGGTGATCTTCCCTTCGTCATAGTGGAAGCGGACCAAATCCGCGCGTTCGCCTGGGTTGAGTCCGCGCTGGCGGCCGGGGATGCGTCCGATTCGAGCAGGGTTTCGGGTGGCGAGCGTGACTGCGTCGCGCAGATTCAATCGCGCAAGATCCATGACGTTTTGAATCGCGTGATCCATTTGAAGGGCCGAGCCAGCCAGCCGGGTTCCGCCTCGCAAGCGAACGCTTCCGTCGGCGTGCAGTTGGACGTCGATTTCGCCCAGACGAAACGGTCCGGGAGTGCAGCCGGCAGGCATCACGGCGTCGGTAATCAGGATGGAGCGGTCCAAGCCTTTGGCGCGCAGGGCGACGTTCAGAAACGACGGGGAGAGATGGATTCCGTCGACGATGAAACTAGCGGCCAGGCGATCCTCGGCCAGTTGATCCCAAATGTAGTTGGTCTTGCGCGGCAGAGTGGGATGGGCGGCATTGCCAAGATGAGTGGATAACGTGGCGCCCGCGCTGGCCGCGGCGGCGATCTCGACGGCGCCTGCATTGGTGTGGCCGATGCTCACGACGACGCCTTCGCGAACCAGGTTTTCAATGAAGCGCGGAGCATCGGGCCACTCGGGCGCGAGCGTTACCAGGCGAATGTTGCCGCCCGCGACATCTTGGAAGCGATGAAACTCGTCCAGATCGGGGGGCCTCACCCAGCGGGCGGGATGTGCGCCGCGGGGTCCATCGTCGGGCGAGATGTAGGGGCCTTCGAGATGAAACGCTTCCATGGCCGGGCCTTCGGGGATCGATTCCCGGGCGCCCGCTAAATTGCGAAGAGCGCCCCGCATGGCTTCCGGCGCGCCGGTGATCACGGTAGGAAAAAAACGAGTGACGCCGGTGCGAAACATTTCCCGGATGGAACCCGCGATGCGATCGTGAGGCGTGTCGGGCGAATTGTAGTCGACGCCCGCGAATCCGTTCACCTGCAGATCGATCCAGCCGGGCGAAAGGAAATCCTGGTCGGCGGCGGGCGGAGCGAGCAAAGAATCGACGCCGGTAATCAGATCGCCAAAAGAAATTTCGATCGGCTCGCCGGTTGCAAAATTGAGACCGCTACATTTCATTCGGGCACCGGTTTATGCACAAGTTTCCCACAGGGAATGGCGGCTAAATGCAAGTCGCAACGAAGTGAAATTCTTGTTGAAAAGCGCGCGACTAGGTGTAAATAGCTCTGGCGCTTCGCGCGAACCCCTGCTAAAACAGAATGCATGATCCCCTGCGAGTGCGGTTCTGGCGGTTAATCTCGGGGGAGGTGATCGTCGGAATCGCACTTGCGGATCGTCCTTCCGCAACGTCCTGAGTCAGCTTTCCGGAAAGCAATGGACCCGTGATAGTTGTCACACCGTCACGGGTTCATTTTTAGATACAGGCGTCAGCCACCCGAAACGATCCTGCGCTTTTCCGTTCACGATGTCGAAGAACGCTTTTTGAAGTTTTTCGGTAATCGGTCCGCGAGCGCCTTGGCCCACCACGATGCGATCCACCGAACGAATGGGCGTGATCTCGGCGGCGGTTCCGGAGAAGAAGACTTCGTCGGCGATGTAAAGCATTTCGCGCGGGACCAGAGTCTCGACCAAGGGAATGCCGAGCGATTCGGCCAGTTGCATGATGGTGTCGCGAGTGATTCCAGGCAGCACGGAAGCGCCCAGCGGGGGCGTGAGAATCTTTCCATCGCGGACGACGAAAACGTTTTCGCCGGAGCCTTCGCTGACGTAGCCCGCGGTATCGAGCGCGATGCCTTCGGCGTAACCGTTCTGCTGCGCCTCCATCCGGATGAGTTGGGAATTCATGTAATTCGCGCCTGCTTTGGCGAGGGCCGGGAGCGTATTGGGAGCGATGCGGGTCCAACTGGAGACGCACACGTCGACGCCTTGGGCCAGCGCTTCCTCGCCGAGATATTTCCCCCACTCCCAGCATGCGATGTAGACTTCGGTGGGGTTGTTGAGCGGGAGAACGCCCACGTCGCCGTAGCCGCGCAGCGCGATGGGCCGGAAATAGCAAGAATCCATATGGTTGATGCGGACCAGTTCCGACATGGCATCCGCGAGTTGATCGACGGTGTGCTTGAGTTCGATACGATAAATCTTGGCAGAATCGAACAGGCGCCGGAGATGTTCGCGAACCCGGAAGATGGCCGGTCCCGAGGGCGTGGCGTAGCAGCGAACGCCTTCAAAAACCGAGCTGCCGTAGCTGGTCACGTGCGACAGGACATGGATCTTGGCATCCTCCCAATCGATAAAACGACCGTTGTGCCAGATCTTTTCGGTGGGCTTCAACATAGGGTAATTATAGCGTTGTGACCTATCCGAAAAACAGGTTGGATGCGGCCGCGGCCGAACGCTTCGCCGATCTGGCTCTGGCGTGCATTCATCGGGAATATCCGAACAAACTCGGCCAGCATGTACTGACGTCGGATGGCGACGTGCGTCCGCCGCGGGAGCTGACGCCTGCATTTTATGGATGCTTCGACTGGCATTCGGCGGTGCACGGGCATTGGATGCTGGCTCGGTTGGCGCGGAAGTTTCCCGAAGCGGCGTGGGCCCGGCGCGCGAGGACGGCGCTGGGGAAGAGTCTGACGGCCGAGAACTTGGGGCGCGAAGCGGCGTACATGGCCGGTAGAGGGCGAACGAGCTTCGAGCGTCCCTATGGGTTGGCGTGGTTGCTGCAGTTGGCGGCGGAGCTCGGGGAGTGGCGGGATGCGGAAGCGTGGTCGGCGGCGCTCGCTCCGCTGGTGGAGATCGCCGTGGCGCGGCTCGAAGAATGGCTGCGCAAGCTCGCTTATCCAGTGCGAAGCGGGGAACACAGCCAGAGCGCGTTCAGTTTGGGTTTGATGCTCGACTATGCGCGGGTAAGCGGGCGCGTGGAGTTTCGGTCGGCGATTGAATCGAAGGTGCTCGAGTTTTATTTTCGGGACCGGGATGGGCCTCTGGACTATGAGCCATCGGGCGAAGATTTTATGTCGCCGTGTCTGGCCGAGGCCGATGTGATGCGGCGCTTGCTGCGAGGCGGGGAGTTTGCGGAGTGGTTGCAGAGCTTTCTGCCGTCGATACCGGGAGACGGGTCCGCGTGGATTCAGCCGGTCGCGGCGGCCGATCCGAGCGATCCAAAGTTGGGCCATTTGGATGGGCTGAACTTGAGCCGAGCCTGGATGCTAAGGGCGATTGCAGCGGCTCTGCCATGCGGCGATGGACGCGTTCGGTCGCTTCGAAGGACGGCCGACGAGCATGCGCGGGCGAGCTTGGAAGCGGTGACAGGAGAACACTATGAGGGCGGGCATTGGTTGGGTACGTTCGCGGTTTACATGTTGACGGCGAGCGGCGGGGGAATGTGCGTGTGGTTCACGGGATTGCCATGCGCCGGGAAGACGACGCTGGCACGACGGCTGGGCGAACATCTGGAAGCGCTGGGCCGGCGGGTGTTGGTGTTAGACGGCGATGAGATCCGCAAGCATCTTTCGGCGGACCTGGGTTTTTCGGGCAATGACCGGCACACGAACGTGCTGCGGGTGGCGGAGAAGGCGCGCGAGATCGTCGAAGCGGGCGGCATCGCGATCTGCGCTCTGGTGAGTCCCTATGTTCGCTCCAGAGATGCGGCGCGCGATTTGGTGGGCGATGGCCGATTTATCGAGGTTTATGTGAATACGCCGGCGGAGATTTGCGAGGGGCGGGATGTGAAGGGAATGTACCGGCTGGCCCGCGATGGGAAGATCAGCCATTTCACGGGCGTTGACGATCCTTACGAAGCGCCGCCGCGGCCGGAGCTGGTGGTCGAGGGATTTGGAAAGGAGCCGGCCGAGGTGATCGCGCCCATTGTGGATGAAATCGAGCGCCGGGCGCCGAGTTAGGTTAGCGCCCGCGGTCCATGAGAAGATAGTAGTGGCGTGGCAGTAAGAGTTCAGGTTCCGAAGAAAGCCGCGGCCGTCCGTTTCGTTCTGCATCCAGCGGGCAAAGTCATACTGGCTTTGCTTGCGTTGGCAGCCACGACCGGGCTGGCTATTTTCACCTTCTACTACGTGAAGTATTCGCGGCGCATCGACGCCAAGCTGGCGGCGGGACCGTTCGCCAATACTTCGATGCTGTTCGCCGCGCCTAGGACGCTGTCCGTCGGCGATCATGCCACTCCCCAGGAAATCGCGAACGAGCTGCGACATAGCGGATACAACGAATCGTCGAACAACCGGATGGGGTATTTCGCGGTGAAAGCTGACGAGATCGATATCTATCCGGGTCCGGATTCCTATTTCAAGCGGGACGAAGGCGTGGTTAAGTTCGCGGGCGGCAAGGTGGCGCGAGTGATTTCGCTGGCGGACAACACGGACCGCTCGGAATACACGCTGGAGCCGGAACTGATATCGAGCCTATTCGATAAGAATCGGGAGAAGCGGCGACTTGTGAAGTACGAAGACATTCCGCCGGTGCTGGTGCACGCGGTGGTGTCGGCGGAGGACAAGCGATTCTTTCAGCACTCCGGGTTCGATCCGATACGGATTGTCCGGGCGGCGTACATCGACATGCGGGAGCATCGCTATGCGCAAGGGGCGTCAACGTTGAGCCAGCAACTAGCGCGGAGCCTTTGGCTGGATAGCGACAAGACCTGGCGACGGAAGATTCCGGAGATGCTGATTACGCTGCATCTGGAGCAGAAGCTCAAGAAGGAGCAGATTTTCGAATACTACGCCAACCAGGTGCCGCTGGGGCAGAGGTCCAGCTTCGGCATCCGGGGATTCGGAGAGGCGGCGCAGGTATTCTTCGGCAAGGACATCAGCCGGTTGACGTTGCCCGAAGCGGCGACCCTGGCGGGATTGATCCAGCAGCCGAGTTTTACGAACCCGTACCGGTGGCCCGAGCGCGCCAGGCAACGACGCAACACGGTTTTGAAGCTGATGTGGGACAACAAGTACATCGGCGACGAGGAGTACAAAGAGGCGGCCGGCTCGCCGCTGGTGCTGGCGAAACAAGGCCCGGAATCGACTGACGCTCCGTACTTCGTCGATCTGGTGAACGACACGCTGCTCGACAAATTTCCGGATTACAAATTCCAGTCCAACACGTACCGGGTATACACGACGCTCGACCTGAACCTGCAGCGCGACGCGGCGGAGGCGGTACGAATCGGGATGGAAGAGGCCGACAATCGGATTAAGAACAGGAAGAAAAAAGATCCACACTATCCCGATCCGCAGTGCGCTCTGATCGCGTTGGATCCGCAAACGGGCGAGGTGCGCGCGCTGATCGGGGGACGCAATTATGGAACCAGCCAGCTTAATCGGATACTGGCGAAGCGGCAGCCGGGATCGTCGTTCAAGCCTTTTGTTTATGCGGCGGCGCTGAACACGGCGCTTTCGGGCGGATCGCTGCTGCTGACGCCGGCGACGATGATTCAAGACGAGCCGACGACTTTTTGGTTTGACGGCAAGCCGTACGAACCGAGCAATTTCGAGCACAAGTTTTACGGCGCGGTGTCGTTGCAAGACGCGATGGCGCACTCGCTCAACGTCGCAACCGTGAAGGTGGCTGAGGAGACCGGCTATGGCGCGGTGGTGGATCTGGCGCGGCGGGCCGGTTTGAATCTGGACATCCAGCCCACTCCCGCGGTTGCGCTGGGAGCTTACGAAGTGACGCCCTTGGAAATCGCCGGGGCTTACACGATTTACGCCAATCAAGGGGTCTACTCGAAGCCGTACTTCATCAGCGGGATCAGCAGCGACCACGGCTCGCAGATCTTCGACACCCAGCCGGAACACCGGGCGGTGCTGGATCCGCGGGTGGCGTTCTTGATGGACCAGCTACTCGAGGAAGTGGTGCGCAGCGGGACGGGCGCGGGCGTGTGGGGGCGCGGCATCAATTTTCCGGTGGCGGGCAAGACGGGCACGTCGCACGACGGATGGTTCGCCGGCTTTACATCGAAGCTGATTTGCGTGGTCTGGGTGGGCTTCGATGACAATCGTGAATTGAACCTGGAGGGAGCGAAATCGGCGCTTCCGGTTTGGACGGAGTTCATGAAGCGGGCGCACGAACATCGGGAATATCGCAACGTAAGCGAATTCGAGGCGCCGGCGGGGGTGGTGAGCGTGGCGATCGATCCACAGTCGGGACAGATTGCGACGGCCGCCTGTCCGAAAGTGCGAACGGAGTATTTCATCGAAGGCACGCAACCAGTGGAGACCTGCCAACTGCACGGCGGCGGCGGGACGCAGATTGCGGGCTGGGACACCTCGACGCCGCGTCCGGCCGGGCAGGCCGCCGGCGCGCAGGTGGTGAACACGGGGCAGCAGCGGGTGGCGCAAAGTTCCCCACCGGCCGCATCGGATGCGGGGCAGCAGCCGGCGGAGAAACCCAAGAAAAAGGGCTTTTTTGAGCGTTTGAAGGGGATTTTCAGGTAGGGACCCCGGCTCCCAGTCGGGTAGTGCGAAACCTGCTAGTCTATTAACCAATAGCACCAACTTGCGAAGTTGGCCGTCTATGTTTCGTTCGACGCCGATAATCCGCAGGAGGCAGGCCATGGTTTCAAGACTTTGGTTAGCTGCATTGACATTGACAGCGGCTCCCGCTGTTTCCAACTTACAATCTCAACCGCTTTGGGCGCGAAGCGATTTTCTGGGTGATTCGCGGACTGGACCGGTCCCCGGGGCGCAATCGCAGAAGCCAACCAATCTGATTTCGCCCGAGACGCGCGGCGACATTCTGATGGCGCGGAAAATGTATTTGGAGGCGGCGGAAGCTTATAAGCAAGGCCCCAAGGACTCGGCGGTGTTGCTGAACAAGACCGGAATCGCTTTTCATCAGATGCTGGAACTGGGGACGGCGGAGCGATACTATCGGCTGGCCGTCAAAGCGAACCCTCAATATTCGGAAGCGATCAACAATCTGGGGACGATTTACTACTCGCGTAAGAGTTATCGGCGCGCGATCACCGAGTACAGAAAGGCGCTGCGCATCGATCCGAAGGCTGCGTCGGTTTGGAGCAATCTGGGCACCGGTTATTTTGCGCGGAAGGACTACCCGCACGCCGAGGAGGCGTGGCAGGAGGCGCTGGCGCTGGATCCCGATGTCTTCGAGACCCGCAGCACGCAAGGGGTGCTGCTGCAAGAACGCAGCGTGGAGGATCGCGCCAAATTCCACTATCTGATGGCGGAAGGTTACGCCAAGAAAGGCATGGCGGATCGGGCGCTACTGTACATTCGCAAAGCGCTCGAGGAGGGATTCAAGGATCGAAAGAAGCTTGCAGCCGACCCCGCTTTCGCCACTCTCAAGGAACTTCCGGAGTTCAAGCAACTGCTGGCGATGGAGCCGCGTGTTCTTTAGGCGGTTCAACGGTTCCTGGTTCAGCATTACTCTTCTGACATTGACCCTGGCTGGATGCGCCCGCGAAGCAGCGGGTCCCAGTCGTCTGGCTGTTGTTCCGTTTGAAAACCAAAGTTCAGATTCGGAGTTGGACGGCGCCGGGCGTGGGGCAGCCGCGGCCCTGGTCTACGATCTTGCGGGCGCGCCAAACCTCTACGCGGAGACCGTTCAATCGATAAACGGCGCATATGACATGCACGCCTCGCGCGTGCTGGAGGGTTATTTTTCGGAGAACGGCGGGCAAGTGGAGCTCCACGCTACGGTGGAGGATGCGCGCCTGTCGAAGACAATCGACAGCATTGCATTGAAGGGTTCGGCGGCCGAAGGTGTGCTTCCCTTGTTGAACCAGCTAGCCCGAAGGTTGAGCTCCCAGGCACGCGAAATTGAGGCCGGGAGTCCGGGGGCTTTCCGGGACTATGAGCGCGCGTTGAATGCAGCGGACCGTTCCACGGCGGCCAAGGATCTGGAAGACGCGACGAAGGCGGCCCCGAAGTTCGCGGCGGCATACATCGATTTGGTTCCGGTGTTGCTGGCCGAGGGGGATCGGAACCAGGCCGAAAAGTTCATCCAAACGGCTGAGGCAGCGCATCCGGATGCAATCGATCAGGCGCGATTGGAATACTGGGCGGCTTCTGCAAGCGGCGACGCGGGCCAGCGGGAACAGGCATTGCACAGACTCACGCAGGCGACTGCGGCAGATTCGCGAGTATTCCGGGAGCTGGCGGAAATTGAGCTGAGGCGGCGAGATTATTCCGCGGCTGCGAGGGATTATGAGCGGGCAGCGCAGTTGAATCCCGACGAGCCGAGGGGCTGGAACGAACTGGGCTATGTGCTGGCCTATGCGGAAGATCTGGCGGGGGCGCGCCGGGCACTGGACCAGTATCGGGGATTGCTTCCCAAAGGGGACGCCAACGCCCTGGATTCGCTGGGTGAGGTGAGTTTCTATCTGGGTGATTTCCAGGCGGCGGAGAAGCGCTTTCTGGAAGCGAACGAGCAGAATCGAGCGGAATTCGGGGGCGCGGAGTTGTTGAAAGCCGCCGAGGCTCAGTTGATGCAGGACCGTCTCAAGGAGGCTGACGCGCTGTTTCAAAAATACGACGGGGTTATTGCGGGCGCTCAGCACTTTCGAGCGACCTACCAGTTCGCGCAGTGGGAGTTTCTGACGGGCCGCCGCAAACTTGCGATTGAGGGGATGGAGAGAATCCTTCCGTCGCTGGATGCGGACGCGCGTTCGGCGGCTCTCTGCCAGCTTTCGATCTGGAAGCTCCAGACGGGCGATTCCAAAACGGCGGTTGAACTGGCGGATCGGGCCGCGGAGACGGCAGTTAGCGCGCGGTCGCGGGGCATGAGCGCGCTGTGCCGGGGGGTGGTCAATCCGGGCGGCGGAAGCGGGTCGCGAATAACGAACGCCTACGCGCTGCTGTTCGCGGGGAAGTTTTCCGAGGCGACGCCGCTGCTCGAATTGCTGTATCGAGAAACGAATCCGCTGGAGGACGCGCAAATCCGGACTCTGTTGGCGTGGGCTTACGTGGAAACCGGTCGCACCGCGCAAGCCGACCGGCTACTGCGGATTTATCCGATTCCGCTTTCTTCCGGCGAGCCGATGTTCGCATCGATGATCTTTCCGAGGTACCTCTTCCTCCGTGGAACCGTTCTCGAAAAGCAAGGCAAGCGAGCCGACGCGAAGCGAAGCTACGAGTTGTTCCTCAAATACGCCGGCGACGTGCCGGACGTGTTCGGGGACCAAGCCGCGGCGCGCCGGAATCTTGGGGGTTTGTAAGAAGCTCAAGCGGTGGTTTTGACTTCCCAGGGTTTTGGAGCGGCGCCCTGATCGCGGTGCTCGACGCGATCGTACAAATGCAAATCGGAAGTTGTGCCCAAGCCCTGGTTGTATAAGCTGGTGAGGCCGAGCCGCTCTTTCAGATCGTCCTCGAAGGCATGCAAAGCCTTGAGCTGAGTAGCTTGGGCGGGCACTTGCGCGCCGGCGGGAGTTCGCCAGAACACCTGGTAGCCGGCGTTGACCAGGAGGCCGATCTCATGGCCGATCAGAAGTCCGGCGCGGTTGACGTGAGGGTGCTGGTCCGGTTGGTCTTCGACGATGGCGGCGATGCCGTGGCGGGATACACGGGCGCACCGCGAGTCCAGAGACTCGGTTGTGAATCCGAGCGTTCTCAAGCTTTCAATTCGTTCCGCGAACGTGGACTCGTGGGGCTTCTCTCTCCGGAAGAACATCTACCTACTATAATGCCAGAGTGCCTTTTCTCTTGTCGCTCGACGAAGGAACGACCAGCGCGCGCGCCGCGCTCTACGATGAACGGGGACACCGGCTGGCGATGGAGTCGACGCCCGTCGAATGCTTTTATCCGGAACCGGGATGGGTGGAGCAGGATGCCGAGCAGATCTGGCGCGCTCAACTGGACGCGACGCGACGGGTTTTGTTGAAGGCCGGCGGAGAGTCGATTGCGGGCCTGGGGGTCACGAACCAGCGAGAGACGACGGTGGTGTGGGACCGCAGGACCGGCGCGCCGATCACAGCGGCGATTGTTTGGCAATGCCGGCGCACGGCCGGGTTTTGCGCCGAACTCGCTTCCAGTCCAATGGCAGGCCGGATTACCAGGAAGACCGGATTGGTGATCGACGCGTATTTTTCCGGCAGTAAGATTCGGTGGATTCTGGAGCATGTTCCGGACGCTCGCCGGAAAGCGCTGGATGGGGAGCTTCTGTTCGGCACGGTGGATACGTGGCTGATTTGGAAGCTGACCAATGGGGCGGTGCACGTCACGGATTATTCGAATGCGTCGCGGACCATGTTGATGGACCTGGAGCGCGGCGAATGGGACTCCGAACTGCTGGAGACTCTGAGCGTGCCTCGCGCGATGTTGCCTCGGATGGTTCCCTCGAGTTGCATCGTGGGGGTGACGACGGGCGAACATTTCGGGGCGGAGATTCCGATTGCGGGAATTGCGGGCGATCAACAAGCAGCCTTGTTCGGGCAAGCCTGTTTTCATGCGGGGCTATCGAAGAATACTTACGGGACGGGGTGCTTTGCGTTGATGCATACGGGATCGCGGCGGCCGGTGTCGGCGAATCGGCTGCTGGCTACTCGCGCGGCGTCGCTCGGCGAATCGCAGTTCGCGATAGAGGGAAGCATCTTCATCGCGGGAGCGGGGATCCAATGGCTGCGAGACAAGCTGGGTATTATCCGAACAGCCGCGGAGAGCGGGGATCTGGCACAAACCATCGCGGAAACGGGCGGTGTTTATTTCGTACCGGCATTCGTCGGCTTGGGAGCGCCGCATTGGGATTCGGCGGCGCGCGGGATGCTGACGGGAATTACGGCGGCCACGGGACGGGCGGAGATCGCGCGTGCGGCGCTCGAAGCGATTGCGTACCAGACCAGAGAGTTGGTGGAGTGCATGGAAGCGGACAGCGGGGAGAAGCTGAAGGAACTTCGCGTGGACGGAGGAGCGGCCGCGAGCGATTTCCTGATGCAGTTCCAGGCCGATATCATCGGCAGGACTATTGTGCGTCCAGTGGATGCGGAAACCACGGCATTGGGGGCGGCATATTTGGCGGGACTCGCGACCGGTTTCTTTAGGAGTCTCGGCGAGGTGGAACAATTCTGGCGGGCTGAAAAAGTGTACCAACCCGCGATGAACGCGGACCAGCGTGAGAGTCTTTACGCGGGCTGGAAGAAAGCCGTGGCGCGCTGCCGGTATCAGGGCTGACGGCGCAGGTGCTTGTCCAAGAACTCGGCGGCGGCGTGATAGGCTTCGAGCCAGCGTTTTTCAGTCAGGAAGCCATGGATTTCGTCGGGGAAGATCAACTCATCGAAATCGACGTGCTGCTTGCGCAGCGCTTCTGCGAGCAGAACGGACTCGTGGAACGGTACATTGCGGTCATCGTCGCCGTGGATCAGCAGCACTGGAGAGCGCCAGGTGCTGACCGATGCGAGGGGTGAGGATTCGAAGGCGATTCGAGCGACATCGACATCTTTGCCAGGATTGTAGGCGCTGACGAAGTTGGATATGGCGTTGTTCCAATCGTGGACGCCGTGAAAATCGACGCCCGCCGCAAAGAGGTCGGATGCGCGGGCGAGTCCCAGGGCCGTGAGATAGCCGCCGTAGGAACCGCCCCACAGGCCGATGCGCTGGGGATCGACATCAGGACGGCCGCGCAGGTACAGGCCGGCGCCGAGAACGTCGTTGTACTCGCTCGCTCCGGTGGCGCCATAGTTGAGGGCTTCGCGGAAATCGAGACCGTAGCCGATGCCGCTTCGATAATTGACGGCGAGGACAATGTAGCCCAGGCTAGCCAGATACTGGTTCATCCCGTAGGCGTTGTGATAGTAGTCCATGTAATGCCAGCCGAGGAGCATCTGGCGGCGGGAACCACCATGGAAAAAGATCAGGGCGGGGCGCTTTTCGCCGGGCGCGAGGTCGGGTGGCAGGAAAACCTGGGCGTGGATCCGCATGCCGTCGGCGGAGGAGATGATCACCGGTAGCGGGGCCAAGAGCGCGGCGGCCGGGAACTCCGGGGGAATTGAGTCGGGTGCGAGATCGCGAACGTTTGCGTTATCGATCTTGATTGCGGCGCGCGCCGGGTTTCTGGCATCCGAATGAAGCATGACCACTGCGTGGCCGTCGCTGGTGTCGAGCGGGGACCACTCGATGCCTTCGCCTTGTGTGACGGGAGTCAGGTTCTGGCCCGTCACGGAAACGCGCCAGAGGTGCCGGCGATCGATATCGTTTTGGTTGGAAGAAAACAAGACAGCGCGTCCGTCGCTGGATAGCGATACGTGCTCGATTTCATATTCGCCATTCGCGTTGAGCGGAGTTGGGACGTCGCCGAGAGTTGAGACGGAGTAAAGGTGCATCCATCCGGTGCGTTCCCATGGAAAGACGATACGATCGCCCGCGCCCCAGAGCAACTGGCTGTCGGCGACCATGGAGTGGAACGCGCTGCCCGGGCCCTCGGAAGCGCGCCAGAGTTCGCGGCCCTGGCCGGAATAAGCATCGGCGAGGAGGATAGACCAAGGTTGAGCAGCGCGGACCGGGCCGAAGGAGAAGGCGCGGCTGGAAGCGGCGATGCGGAGGAAGGCGATCCGCTTTCCATCGGGGGCCCAGACTGGGTTGGAATCGCGATCAACGCTGGGGGCGAGGTAGACGAGGCTCGGGGTGGCGTCATTGTAAACGGCGATGAAGGCGTGGTCGCCGCGGTTGGTGACGAACGCGAGGCGGGCGCCATCGGGAGACCAGTGAAGCTCGTCGGCGTGACCTTTGGCGTGGATCAATTGCGCGGGCTTCGCCGTTTCATCGAATGCGACGGACCAAACCTCGCCTTTGTGAAGAAACGCGACGCGATCGCCGTTGGGCGAAACGGCGGGCGAATTTCCTTCCGCTAATTTGCGCGGAGAGCCGCCGGCGAGCGGGGCGATCCAGATATCCTGTTCCACGCCTTGCGTAAGGCTGGCTGGGTTCGGATCTTCGCGCAGCATTTCGAAATCGCCGCCGCGGACGAAGACGATGGAACGGCCGTCGGGCGTCCAGACGATTTGCGCGATCTCCTGGCCGTCGTCGGCGTGGTAATTCGTGAGCCGGCGGCCTTTGTAATCGGGCGCTTCGGCGACCCAGATGTTGCGGACACCATGTTGATCGAGAACCCAAGCCACGGCTCCGCCCTTCGGCGCGACGGTAAGGTCGCTAGGGAAGGGCGCGCTCATGATTTGTTCGAGCGTGAATCGCTTGGCCGACGCGGCGAAGGAAACCGTGCAAACGAGAACGAGCGCAAAGGAAATCCGTGGAGTCATAACCTAGTGTTATACACTGAAACGCAGATTTGGAGGGTTCTCTATGTTGAGTTATTCCAAAGGCCCCGACGCTCCGTTGAGCGCCGAGACGATCTCGGAGGCTTTTCAAAAGACGGCGCTGCGATTTCCAGACCAGGATGCGCTGATCGTCCGACATCAGAACGCTCGGCTGACATTTCGTCAGCTTTCGGAGGAAGTGGAACGGACGGCGCGCGGGCTGGCCGGGCTAGGGCTTAGAGCGCACGACAGGGTCGGCGTATGGTCGACCAACTGCGTCGAGTGGATTCTGGTGCATCTGGCGTGCGCGCGAATCGGGGCGGTGCTGGTCAACGTCAATCCGGCGTATCGCGCCTACGAGCTCGCGTTCGTGCTGCGGAAGTCGGGCATGAAAGCGCTGTTTCTGTGGGAGCGAGACGGGCGTTCCGATTATCGGGCGATCCTGGAAGAGTCGATGGCTGGAGCGACGTTGCCGCTGGAGCACGTGATCTATTTCGGCAGCGAATCGTGGGAGCGGATGTTGGCGGGCGGGACGCAAATTGCGGGGGAGCGTATCGCGGCGGACGACGTTACGAACATTCAATACACTTCCGGCACCACGGGTTCGCCGAAAGGAGTGCTGCTTACGCATCGAAATCTATTGAACAACGCGACGGTGGTTCAGGCGGGCATGAAGATTACGGAGAGGGACAAGATTTGCGCGCCAGTGCCTTTGTATCACTGTTTCGGATGCGTGGGTGGAACGCTGGTGTCGGTAGTAAGTGGGGCCACGCTTATTCTCCCCGCGCCGACGTTTGATGCGCTGGCGACGATGCAAGCGATTCAAGAAGCTCGGGCGACCACGATCTATGGGGTTCCGACTATGTTCATCGGGGAACTGGAGCATCCCGAATTCCAACGGATCGACTTCAGCTCGCTGCGAACGGGCGTGATGGCGGGCGCGCCTTGTCCGATCGAAATTATGAAACGGGTGGTGTATGAAATGCACTGCCCCGAGATGACGATCATGTACGGGCAGACGGAAAGCTCTCCGGTTATTACGATGTCCAGCGTGGACGATAGTCTGGACCGCCGCGTGTCGACGGTGGGACGAGCCTGTCAAAACACCGAGGTCAAGATTGTTTCGCCTCTTACGGGCGAGACCGTGCCTGTAAGTGAACAGGGAGAGCTGTGCACGCGCGGGTATTTGGTGATGAAAGGATATGATCAGGAGCCGGAGGCGACCAGCCGGGCTATCGATCAAGATGGATGGCTGCACACCGGCGACTTGGCCACGATGCGCCCGGACGAATGTTTCCGCGTGACAGGGCGAGCCAAGGACATGATCATTCGAGGCGGCGAGAATATCTATCCGCGTGAGGTAGAGGAGTTCCTTTATACACATCCAAAGGTGGCCGACGTACAAATCGTCGGAGTTCCGGACGCAAAGCTGGGTGAGGCGGTGGCCGCATGGATCCGGGTGAAGGAGCCCGTCAACGAAGAGGAGATTCGCGAGTATTGCCGCGGTAAGATCGCGCATTTTAAGATACCGCAATACATTCGGTTTGTGGACTCTTTTCCGATGACGGTAACGGGGAAGATTCAGAAATTCCGGATGCGCGACTTAGAGATTCACGAACGCGCGCTCCAGGCCGCGGCCGAGATACAGACTGCTTGATGGGTAGTTACTTGGAAAATATAGGGTGACAGAAAATCGCGCGGAATCCGTTTAGTGTTTTCAACTATTTGAGCCAGAGCGTTTGGCGGTCCGGTTAAGCCGGCTGATAAATTTGGGCCAGGAGAGAGTTGTTCGCGGGCGCTTCCGCAAGGGAGCGCCCTCTTTTTTGGGGAGTAGATGCCGCGAAGCGTGGAGAGCAAGATCAAGCAGGGGGGGAAGGGCAAGGCCGCTGTAGAACCCAGAGGGGGCCGGAAGAAGCGGGTCGCGGAGATGCTGGAAACAATCGAGGGCCAGCTCAAGGTGGAAGACATGAAAGTCACATTGGGAGATTTCATCCGGCTGATGCAACTCGAACGGGATTTGGATCAAGATGAGCAGCCGAGGGAAATCATCGTTACGTGGAAAGATCCATCGGAGATAAGCGCTGGGTAGAGATAGCCTACGCGCCTCTTCCGTCCCAACTTAAATTTCATAATTCGACGGCAAGGTTCAAGGGTCTTTCGGGGCCCATCGGGTCGGGGAAGAGCCAGGCTCTGTGTCAGGAAGCTATCCGGTTGAGTTACTTAAATCAGGGACGGCAGGGGCTGATCGGCGCCCCGACTTACGCATTGCCGCTGTCACTTGGGTTGCGACGCAGCATCCGCATTGCATAGCGGCGGCCCCTTCCTCAGTTCGCTGGCCATTCGCGCTACAGTGAATATTCCTAGTGATCTCAGTCCAAAACATCTCCAAGGTTTATCGTCTCTACCATCATCCTCTCGATCGTCTCCTTGGCAACTTTCGAACCGACAGTCGCCGTAGCGCCGACTTCTGGGCTCTCAAGGATGTCACCTTTCGAGTTGAAAAAGGCGAGGTCTTCGCCATTCTCGGTCCGAACGGCTCGGGAAAAAGCACCCTGCTGCAAATCATAAGTGGCATTCTGCGGCCGACCAGCGGGCGCGTACTCACCTCCGGCAGAATCGCCGCGCTATTGGAGTTGGGCGCCGGCTTCAACCCCGAGTTCACGGGCCGCGACAATGTCTACTTAAATGGCGAAATCATGGGACTCACGCGTAAGGAAATGGAGAGAGCCTTTCCCGAAATTGAGGCCTTCGCCGAGCTTGGAAGATTCATCGATCGCCCTGTGAAGGAATACTCCAGCGGAATGTACGTCCGGCTCGCGTTCTCCACCGCCATCCATGTGGATCCCGAGATTTTAATCGTTGACGAAGCATTGGCGGTCGGCGACGCCATTTTCGCCAGCCGGTGCATTCGAAAATTCGAGGACCTCCGCCAGAAAAAAGTAACGGTACTGCTCGTCTCCCACGACCTCGGACTCATTAAGCGATTGGCTGATCGAGCTGTCTTCATGCTCGAAGGGCAGGTCGTTATGGAAGGCACGCCCAAGGATGCCGTGAATCAATATGTCGGTTTTGTCTTGGATCGTGAACGCGCTTCCAGGCCCGCGGTAACCGGTCTTGACGAAAATATCGCCGCGAAAAGCAGCTTTCGTCATGGCGATGGCGCCAGCCGAGTCGTCGATGTCCAATTAGTAAATGGCGCTGGCGCGCCTTGCCGCGCTTTCCGCCCGGGAGAAGCGCTCGTTGTCCGTATCCTCGCTGTTTTTAATCAGCCGGTCACTAACCCTGTAGTCGGAATTCTTATCCGAAACCGGATCGGTCTTGATGTGTTTGGCACAAACTCCCGCTTAGAAGGCATCGACCTCGGAACTTTCGAAGAGGGCGAGGAACTGGAAATAGAGTTCGAGATGGATTGTCTCTTGAGCCGCCAGGAATATACCCTCACCGTGGCGACTCAGTATTCGAACGGACTTAGTCAGGACTGGATGGATGACGTGCTCGATTTCCAGGTTGTGGACACGAAAGATGTCGCGGGCGTACTCAATTTGAACGCTCGCGTGCGTCACCGCAAGCTAGTCGCGGCACGCGACCAGCAACCCAGCGGTCTTGTCCAGCCATGATCTACGCCGTCGTCTTGATTGCCGTCGTGGTCACATTGTGCCTCGTGACCATCGTCAAAACGCGATCTGTCCGAACGCAAGCCGATTTTCTGGTTGCCGGGAGAAAGCTGCCCTGGCCGGTGTTGGTGTTCACGCTGCTTTCCTCCTGGATTGGCGCCGGTAGCCTCTTCGCCGGCGGCGAAAACGCCTACCGAAATGGGTTCGCCGCGCTGTGGCAGCCTGCCGGAGGATGGCTTGGCCTCATCGTGATTGCCCTCATCGCGGGCCGCGTCCGCCGGTTCGCTCAGTTCACCGTCCCCGATTTGCTGGAGGCCCGCTACAATGTCGCCGCGCGAGTCATGGGCGCCATTGCCATCGTCATCTCCTACACCGTTATCGCGAGCTATCAGTTCAAGGCCGGCGGCGATATCCTCAATTTGATTTTTCCATCGCTCTCTCGCGGCCAGGGGATGTGCGTGATCGCAACCTTCGTGATTCTCTTCACTGCCGCGGCGGGAATGGCGTCCATCGCTTACCTCGATCTGGTCATCGGGGCGTTGGTCGCGGCCATCGTCCTCATTGCCGTCCCCCTGCTTCTCCACCGTGCCGGCGGATGGACTCAGGTCGCAGCCGCTTTACCCGCCTCTCATTTTCAACTGCTCGGAAATCTCAGCCTGACACAAGCATTGAATTTCACGATACCCACCATGCTGCTGCTGGTAGGAAATCAGGGCATGTACCAGAAATTCTTTTCCGCAAGGTCGGAACGCGATGCGAGACTCGCTGTCTATGGCTGGATCGCTGGCACTGTGCTCCTGGAAACGCTGCTGATAACGATGGCGGTGATCGGAAGCACCCTATTTCAAACTACTCGTCCGCGAGAAATCATCCCCATCACCGCCTATCGCGGCCTGCCGTCCATCGTAGGCGCGATCTTGCTCGGCGGCATTTTTGCTAAAGTAATTTCCACAGCCAACAATTACTTGTTCTCACCCGCTACCAACCTCATCCACGACGTCTACGGAAGATTCATCAACCCTCAAGCCTCCGAGCAACGCAAGCTCGCCATGTCCAGATTGATCGTCCTGTTGCTGGGCTTGTTCGCCTTGCTCCAGGCAACCCGATTCGAATCCATCTTGAATGCGGCCATCTACGCTTACACCGTCTACGGAGCTGCCGTGACGCCCTCCGTATTAGCGGTGTTCTTTTGGGAGCGCGTAACCACGGCCGCTGCCATCACGTCCATCGCGCTCGGTGCGGGGCTAACCGTCGTCCTCAACGTAGCCGGGTACGAATTAGCAATCTATCCCGCCTTGGGCGCATCTCTATGCAGCCTGATCGCCGTGAGTTACTTGACGCCCGTCCCTCAGCCCAGGCAGTGGAAACCGTTCTTCGAGAGTTAATCATGCAAATCGATGAGATCCAAAAAGCATTGCGCGAAGAAAAATTGGATGGGTGGCTTTTCTTCGACCACCATAAGCGCGACCCGCTCGCCTATCGCATTTTGAAACTGAATTCCCCGGGAATGGCGACGCGGCGCTGGTACTATCTGATCCCTGCTCACGGCGAACCCAGAGGGCTGGTGCACGCCATAGAAGCCGGTTCTCTGGCTGGCTTGCCTGGATCGATGCAAATCTACTCGAGTTGGTCCGCGCAACGCGACGGGATCAAGCAACTGGTTGCGGGTTGCCGGCGCATCGCCATGCAATACTCGCCCGATTGCGCCATCCCCTACGTCTCGCTGGTCGATGGAGGCACGCTCGAATTGGTCCGCGCCGCTGGTGTCGAGATCGTGACGTCCGCCAATCTCATTCAGCTTTTCGAAGCCCGCTGGTCCGGCGATCAGCTCGAGATGCACCTCGAAGCCGGCCGCCGCGTCGATCGCGTGCGCGCCGCGGCCTTTCAGAAAATAGGAGCCGCGCTCGCCGCTGGAGATTCCATCACCGAATGGGATGTTAATCGATTCATCCGCCGCGGTTTCGAGCAAGCCGGCCTGGTCACCGATCACGGCCCCATCGTCGCCGTCAACGCCAACATGTCCAATCCGCACTATGAGCCCGAGGCAGAGTGCAATCAGTCCATCCGCAAGGGCGACGCCGTTTTGATCGATATGTGGGCCAAGCTCGATCGCCCCGGCGCGGTTTTCTATGACATCACCTGGACCGGTTACTGCGGCGTCGCCGCGCCTTCCGAGATTCAGAACATCTTCGAAATCGTCCGCGATGCCAGGGACCGCGCCATCCACAAAGTCGAAGACGCAATCTCTCACAATGAGACGATCCAGGGATTCCAAGTCGATGACGCCGCCCGCGGCTACATCCAGGAAAAAGGATTCGGCCAGTACTTCATCCATCGCACCGGTCACTCCATCGGCGAAGAAGTTCACGGGACCGGCGCCAACATGGACAACCTCGAAACACATGACGATCGCCGAATCATTCCCGGAACCTGTTTCTCCATCGAGCCTGGCGTGTATCTTCCCAATTTCGGAATCCGTTCTGAAGTGAATGTCTACGTCGGCCCCGCTAAGGCCCAGGTCACCGGCGAAATTCAGCGCCAGCTGGTAGCAATTTAATCCAATCTCAACAAGCTGAATCGCTTCAGATAGTTCCAACCCGCTTTCGGCCATCTCTTCGCCCTCCATGAGACCCATAGGAATTTTCGATTGGACCCATGCCGGGCCCCGAGCCTACCCTGTGTTATGGCAACCTTATATGCTATGGAGCCGCCGGCTTCTCAAGTCACCCTGCTGCATCGAATCAGCAGCATCGTCAGCTCTGAGGTTTCGCTCGACGAAATGCTCGGAGAAATTATCGGACTCACCGCGCAGGTCACCGAGTGCGATGCCTGCCTGGTTTACTTGCTGGACCGCGACACCGACGAGATAGTGCTGCGCGCCTCCCAGGTGCCGCACGCCGCGGCGCTCGGAAATCTCCGCATCCAGATGGGCGAAGGCGTCACCGGCTGGGTGGCCGAGCACAAATCCGTTGTCGCGCTCTCTTCTAATGCCGCCGCCGATGCCCGCTTCAAAAGATTTCAAGCCTTGATCGAGGACACGTATGAGGCGTTCCTCTCTGTTCCGCTCATCAGCGCGGGCGACATCATCGGCGTCATCAATGTCCATCATCGCGAGGCGCATCGTCACGGCCCGGATGAAATCGCCCTACTGACCTTCGTCGGCGAACAAATGGGCAATGCCATAGCCAAGTCCATTCTGGCCGATGCCAACGCCCGCCTCCTCGAAGAAACCGCCGAGATGAAGCGTCAGCTCGAAACGCGCAAACTCGTGGAGCGCGCCAAGGGCATCCTCCAGCAAAAGTTCGGATTGACCGAAGAGGACGCCTATCTGCGCCTGCGCAACGAAAGCCGCCGCCTTCGCCGCCCCATGAAGGAATTGGCCGAGGCCATCATTCTGACCGAGGAACTCAGCCGCAAGACCGAACCGAGCGCCTGAACTTAGCCTCAACCGCGGTCGCGCCCCGATTCCGACCCAGTCGCGATAAAGTGATTGAAGAGTGACGTTGTTTAAGTTCCTGTCGGTCGCTTTCCTGTTGTTCGTTGTGGGAGTCTGTTTCAACACTTCAGCCCGCGCGCAAATTTCATTTCAGACGCCGCTCACATCGGCAACCCAAGGCGGCCCTGTGGCGATCCTCGCGGCGGATTTTAACGGCGACGGAATTCCGGACTTAGCTGTGTCCGATACCGGATCGATGGTGGTCGCGATCTCGCTCGGAAACGGCGACGGGACTTTCAAACAAATTGCCGCCTACCCGATAGCCAGCGGCTGCGCATTGGCTTCTCTCTTCGTCGGCGACTTCACGAGCGACAATAAGGCCGATCTGTTTGGCTTCTGTCTTCTCGGCAACCAGGTTGTTGTATTGCCCGGCCACGGCGACGGAACGTTTGGAGCGGCCATTTATTCGCCCCTGCCCGGGCCCGCTTTCGCCGGCGACCTTCCTTTCCTAGGGATCGCCGCGGGATTGAATGGGACCGTGGGCGACTTCAACGGAGACGGCAAGCTCGATTTCGTCGTGCCCGTGGCCGCCGATTTTTCTTCCTTTCCGCCGCAGACCAATACATTTTTTGCGCCCGGGAAAGGGGACGGAACGTTCGGAACGGCGGTGCAGCTTCCGCAAGTGAATCAAGCGGTCACCGTTGCTTCTGGCGATTTCAATGGTGACGGCAAACTGGATCTTGCTTACTTGACCGCGCAAGGCACCAGCGGCTTCTCGTTCGGCAAGAAGTCCATCACGGCCGATGATCAGATGCTTGCCATAGCACTGGGAAACGGAGACGGAACGTTTCAGGCGCTATCCACTTATACGTGGAAGGGTGCGCTCTTCTCGCTATCGGCAGTAGACTTGAACGGCGACGGCTTTCTGGATTTGCTTTCGGTGGGCGCCAGTCCAGCGGCTTCCGGAGACCAGTCGCCCATATCAGCCATCACCGTGATGCTTGGCGACGGCAAAGGAAACTTGCAACCGGGTTTTACCGCCGAAGATCCGTTGAACAATATCCCAGTCAGCTTTTGCCTGGCCGACTTCACCGGGACAGGCGCCTTGGATCTCGAAGAAACCTTCTCGCAGATCGCCTCCTTCGGCAAGGATTCGGAGAGTGCGAACACCACGCTAGGACTGCGTCCGGCCGATGGAAAAGGCGGCTTCGGGACCCTTCAAACGCTCACCGGTCCACTGGAGATCTATCCATTCGCTTCTGTCTGCGCCGATTTTAATGGAGACGGATTAACCGACATCGTTTTTCCCGGCCTCACGTTCGGAGGCGTCCTCAGCGCGTTCAAGGAACTCAACGGCGCCGCGGGTCTGCCGCAGGCGATGGCGAATTTGCCGGGGGGCTACTTGTACCTCTTGCTGGACGCAAACCCCGCGCCCGCCCGAACGTTCAGCAACGCGAATGGCGCTAGCTTCGTGAACGGCCCCTTGGCTCAAAATTCCATTGCGACCGCTTTTTGGACCGGCCCCACCAACGTGAGCGGGATCGGCGTGAACGTCCAGGATTCGACGGGCCAAACCCGAGTAGCGCAAATCTTCTTCGCTTCTTCGACGCAGATCAACTATTTGATCCCCAATGGAACCGCTCTTGGACAAGCCACCGTTACCATCACCGGAGCGCCAAATCCTTTTTCGGCTCCGCTAAAAATCGTCTCCGTTGCGCCCGGCGTGTTCGGCGCCGGGGGCTTTGCCGTCGGCGATTTCGATACGGTGGACGCGAGTGGGAAGCAGACGTTCACGAACTTGGTTTTTGCCGATGCGTCGGGCACTTTGCACACTACGCCGATTGACGTTACGACGGGAGAAGTTGTCCTTACGCTCTACGGCACGGGCATCCGGGGCCATGCCAACGCGGTCACTGCGACGGTGGGATCGGTCACGTTGCCCACCGGCTTCGCGGGCGCGCAAGGGCAATTTCTCGGCGAGGACCAGATCAACATCCAATTGCCCTCGAGTTTGGCGGGTTCCGGTTTAGTGAACGTCATCTTGAACGTGGATGGCCAGACCACGAATCCCCTGCAGATTCAAATTCAATAGCGACGGCTCGCCTAGAATGCTGCCGCGCCCGCCTCGGCCACGGCGTGATCCTGATCGCCCGAGCCGCCGCTCACTCCAATCGCGCCCACCACCTTGCCACCTTTCTTAAGCGGAATTCCTCCCGCGAAGATCATGATCTTTCCGTTATTGGAAGCGTGGATTCCAAAAAACTGCCCGCCCGATTGCGAATGGGTGGCCAGATCCTTGGTCGAGATATCGAAAGCTCGCGAAGTGTAAGCTTTCTTTTGGGAAATATCAATGCTGCCGATCCAAGCGCCATCCATCCGGATGTGCGCCACTAGATTCCCGCCTTCGTCCACCACGGCGACGTTCATCGGCTGGCCGATCTCTCGCGCCTTCTTCTCCGCCGCGGCGATCACTCTGCGGGCGTCTTCTAAACTGGCCATCAAGGTCCTCCAATTTCGTCTTGCGCCGCGCATACGCGCGCTTCACCAGTTTGCTGTCGTTGGAAAACGGAAGTCAAATGCCAACTGCCAGGATTCCTAACGACGCCGCCGACTCTCCGTCTTCGCCGCGTCCAATCGCGCGGCCAGTTTTGGAAAATGGGGTTCGTGACCGGTCCATCTCAGCTGGTCCACGTCGTCGAACAGCGGGATATCGGTCCGCAGCGTGGCCAGCGTTCTGAACAGCAACGCTCGGTCTCGCTGCTCTGACAGCGTATGTGCAAGCGCGCCCGCGTTGGCGGCGTTCACGCGCCACTCGCTCCAGTCCGCCGGTATGGATTCGATATGGCCATATTTCGCCAGAACCGCGGCCGTCGACTTCGCGCCCCACCCCGCCAGGCCCGGATAGCCGTCGGCGGCGTCGCCCACCAGCGCAAGATAGTCGGGTATCGACTCCGGCGCGACGCCGAATTTTTGGATCACGCCGGCTTCGTCGCGCGTCACGCGGCTCCGGCGATCAAGCTGGACGATTCGCGTGCCCCGCACGCACTGCGCCAGGTCCTTGTCCGGCGTGCAGATGATCGCGTGGTCCACTCGCGCATCCCGTGCCGCGGCCGCCGCCCCGGCAGCCAGCGCATCGTCGGCCTCGAACTCCACCATCGGCCAGACCACCACGCCCGCCGCCGATAGCGTCTCCTCCAGCAATGGGAATTGCGCCAGCAAATCGGGATCGATCCCTTCGCCGGTCTTGTACCCGGGCCAAAGCTCGTTGCGGAACGACTCGATGACGTGGTCGGTCGCCACCGCGATGTGCGTGGCTCCGCCCGTGATCATTCCCAACACCGATGCCAGTACGCCTCGGACAGCGCCCACCTCGCACCCATCTTGATCGCGCGCCGACGGCACCGCATAGTAGTGCCGGAACAACTCGTATGTGCCATCCACCAAATAGACGTCCAGCGCGCGCCTCCAGAAAATTCTATACGACTGTATACTGTAACGTATGTCGGCTCAGCCGCAAACTCTCCCCGCCCATGCCGGCATGCTGCAAATGCTGAATGGCGCTGCCGTCGCCGGCGCCGTCTCCTGTCTCGCCCAACTTGGGATTCCAGATCTCGTCGAAGCCGGTCCGAAATCGGCCGAGGAACTCGCCTGCCAGATCGGCGCCAATCCGCAAGCGCTCTCTCGGCTCCTGCGCGCCACCGCCTGCGTCGGCGTCTTGTCCGAAGGCCCCGACGGAAAGTTTTCCGAAACGCCGATGTCCGCTATTCTGCGCAGCAATGCGCGTCCCAGCCTGCGTGCCTTCGCGATCATGGGAGGCAGGGAGTGGCACGGGCGCGGCTGGTCCCACCTGGAATATTGCGTTCGAACCGGCAAACAAGCCATAGACCAGATTTACGGCGCGCACATCTTCGAATATTTCGGCCAGCACCCCGAGGAAGCGCGCATCTTCAACGACGCCATGACGGACATCTCCATGATTGATAGCCCCGCTATCGCCGAGGCTTACAATTTTGATGGAATCCATTCCATCGTGGACGTGGGTGGCGGCCACGGACTCCTGCTGGCGACCATTCTTCAAAGGAACCCGCATTTGAGAGGCACGCTTTTTGATCTGCAGCGAGTTATTGACGGAGCTCCTGATGGACCGCTGAAGTCCGTGATGGATCGCTGTACCCTCGCGTCCGGCGATCTGTTTTCTTCGGTTCCGGCGGGCGCCGATGCGTACATCATGAAGCACATCATCCACGACTGGCCGGACGACGCATGCATCAAGATCCTCCGAGCCTGCCGAAAAGCAGTGAATCCAGCCGGCAAGCTTCTCGTCGTTGACCACGTGATTCAATCCGGCAACCATTTCGCGCCAAGCAAATTCGTCGATCTGCAAATGCTGATATTCCCCGGCGGATGCGAGCGCACCGAGCAGCAGTTTCGCGACTTGTGTGCGTCGTCTGGCTGGCAGTTGACTAGGATCATCCCCACCGCGGCCGCCGATTCCATCGCGGAAGCGGTCCCAGCTTAACTTGCGCTTTGCGATCGCCGTTGTCGTTTTCGTCGCCGCAAGCGCTCAGGCGCAGGTGCGCGGCGTGGTTCAGGACGCTCGCGGATCGCCGGTCGCCGATGCTCGAGTGGTGGCCCATGGCTCGGTCGAAAAAACCGACAAGTCGTCCATGAGCGCCGCCGACGGATCGTACGCGATGACTGACCTCGCGCCAGGTCATTACCAATTCAAAGCGACGAAGCGAGGTTTCTCCGATTCATCTGTGGCGGAACGGGATCTGGCCGCCGGCGAAACCCTGACCCTCAATCTCACGCTCCCGCCAAACGCTGGATTTTTCAAGAGGCTCTCCGAAGCCTACGCCCAAGATTGGCACGGCGCTTCCGACAACGGCACCGAACCTCCCCGCCGCGCCTTGCCTTCGCCGCTGAACTCGCCGCCGTTCCCCAACTCCGACTGGTCCTATGGCGGGTCGCCTGAAATCGGCGCGCCCGATACCAACGTGCCCCCGCTCATGGAAGCCCTCTACGCCGGCGCGAATGGCGACGCTTGGGAGCAAAGCCGAGTAAAAGTGTATGGCTGGGTGGAAGGCAGCCTCAACCTCAGCACCTCGCACGATTCGAATTATCCCTCCGCCTACGACATCTTCCCCAATCGCATCGAATTCGACCAGGCGGTGCTCTATGTCGAGCGCATTCCCGACTCGGTTCAAACCGATCACTTCGATTGGGGTTTCCACCTCACGGGACTCTACGGCACCAGTTATCGTTTCACTACCAACCTCGGATATTTCAGCTCGCAGTTGCTCGACGACCATCGTCAAAACGGCTTCGATCCCGCGCTCGAATATGCGGATCTATATTTCCCTCAGCTGGCCGAAGGAATCAACATCCGCGTCGGCCGCTTCATCTCAATTCCTGGAATCGAAGCGCAACTCGCGCCCAACAACTACGTCTACACCCACTCGCTGCTGTATTCGGTGGACCCGTTTACCGACTCGGGCATCCTGGCAACCATCCGGCTGAATGAGCGGCTGCTGCTTCAACTGGGAATCACCGCCAGCCACGACGTAGCGCCCTGGACGCGGGACGCGCGGCCATCCGCGACCGCCTGCATCAGCTATACGTTCAATCAAGGCAATGACAATCTCTATCCTTGCCTGAACGGTCTCAACGACGGCAAGTACGCCTACAACAATCTCCAGATGTTCGACGACACTTGGTACCACAAGTTCAGCGCTTCGTGGCATATGGCAACCGAGGCCTGGTACATGTATCAGCGCGGCGTGCCCAGCGTCTCGGGTCCGGTGTTGCCGGAAAAAGGCACGAACGGTGCGTTCTGTTCCGCGGGTGAAATTCGATGCTTCGCGCCCGAATGGGCCATGGTCAATTACGTCGAAAGGCAGCTCAACGCAAAGAACTACCTCTCGATTCGTACCGACTTCCTGGATGACATAAAAGGCCAACGAACCGGCTACAAGAACCGCTACGCCGAGGAGACTCTGATGTGGGGACACTGGGTGGGAAGCACGGTTTTGTTTCGCCCCGAAATCAGGTTCGACCACGCCTTCGATCGCGCGGCGTACGACGACGGAACCCGCAAGAACCAATTCCAACTGGCGATGGACGTAATCTTCAAGTTCTGAGACAGCTATTTCCTGGAACGGTAGGACATGCCGTAGCAGCCTGTGGCAGAAGTCTTGGACAAGCTGAAGCATGTCTTACAAGCCTTGTAAGCGCTTGATGGACACCGTGGGACATGCTTTAGCTTGTCCTGTCCGGGCCACAGAGAGACTTCTGCCACAGGCTATTAGACGGTGCTGAATGTGAAGATCTTCACCCCACGTCGAGCAACACCTTCACTTGTGCTGCTGTCGTTGGGCGTGGGCGAACTGAATAAGCCGCTTGATCTGGGCGACCGATAGAGTAGGGAAGCCCTCATGAATTTCCTCGATGCTGTCGCCGAGATCGTAGCTGTTCACAATGGGGTCCGGCATAATGCGGGTTCCACGCACGACGGGGCGACCCGATACCTTGCCGGGAACTTGTTCGATCAGTTCGCAAGCTATCCAGTCGATGTCCGAGGTCGTATTGAGCTTAGCCACGTCCCACTCTCTCTTTCATCGTAAGCGTTTTGCCACAAAACGGGGGAATCGCCACACCAGGGCGAAGCACTCCTCAAGGTAAAGATCCCGTTATAATCAAGACTTCTTGCCATCGCGAACCGCTTCCTACGCTGCCCACTGGCGGGGCTACGTATTCCTATTCGACAAGAAACGCTTTCCGACTTACGGCGCCGCTCCGGGCCTTCGCTTACTGCTGATCTTCATTGCGCTCGAAGGAGTGATTGGTCCGCGACTCGCGCTCTTTAGCTGGCTCCACATTCCCCTGCCGCCGGTATGGCTTCGAATACCGATCTTGCTGGGCCTCGCCTTGTTGTTGGTCCGGTTCGTAGCGGGGCTGAAGCTGTCCGAGATCGGCCTTTACCGCTGGCGCGATTGGAGTGTCACCGAGAAATCATACTTCGTTCAGGTGTTCGTCATCGCGAACCTCGTATTTTCCGTGCTCCTCGCGGACCGCTTGCGGATGATCTTCGCCGAGCCGGATCTTTTGAACCGCGTGTTTACGGTTTTCCTCCCGTACGTCCTTTGGGGCTTCTATCAGGAAGTGATGTACCGCGGCATTCTTCAAACCGAACTTGTGCGGCGCTGGGGGCGCTTACCCGGAATTCTTGTCAGCAATTGTATTTACACCTTCGGCCCGCTTCACTTCTATCACTTCGCGCACACCGATCCCGCTCTCCCGATTTTCGCCGGTATTTTCGCCATCGGCTTGTTCTTCGGATTGGTGTTCAATAGTTCAGGCAATCTGTGGATGATCGCCATCCTCCATGGCATCGGCAACGCATATATCGAGGGCACCCAGCTACCCTGACGTCTATCGCGTTAGTAAACTGGAATGAAGATGAGCGGCACCCGGCACGACTCTTCCCGGCACAAGTTCGTCAAGGGCGTGGTGGCCGCAGCCGCGGGCACGGAGGGATCCATAATCGTGGCACAACAGCGTGGATCCATAAAAGGCTTCGACCACGTCGCCCTTCCAATGCTGAATACCGAGGCGATGCTGGCCTTCTATCGCAGTCTTGGATTGGAGATCGTCGAGAGCGCCAACGCGTGTTCCGTCTACGTCGGCGAACAGATGATTAATTTTCACCGCCCGGCGCACTGGCAGAGCGAGACGTTCACCTTGCGCGCTCCCGCCGCCAAGCCGCCGTGCGGCGACCTGTGCTTTGTCTGGGACGGCACGCCGGAATCCGTGAAGGCGATGCTCGACCGAGCGGGAGCAAAGATCATCGAGGGGCCGGCTCCTCGCCAAGGCGGCCGCAAGAAGGTCGGTTCCAGCGTGTACGTGCGGGACCCGGACGGCAACCTCCTCGAGTTCATGATTTATTAGCTTCCCGCCCTACCCCAACCCCGCCATAACCTTCCGCATCTTCGCGTGCGCCAGCACCACATCCGGGTCGCGCTGCAGCGCTTCGAAATATCGCCTCGCAAACCCCGTCCCATCTTCCTTGGGACCCAGCAGCTCCCCCGCTTGCGCGATCAGCCGCTCCGCGTCAATCCCGTTAGGAGGCTCCTTGGCGTCCAGCGTCTCGTCGATCTGCACGATGAATTCCGACAGCTCGTGCAGCCACGCGAACCAAGGATCGTACAGCACCAGCTTCAGCAATTCGCTGCTGGACGAAATTCGCGCGATGTCACGCTCGTAAATCCCCCGCTCGGAATCGAGCAAGGTCTTGTGCAAGCCCAGCAGACCGTTTCGCAAATCGGTGAGCCGTTGTTGGATGGATGCCGGAAACGAAGCGTCGGTCGACATGAAGCCCTGATTTCATAGTAGCTTGATGGTATAGTAGCTCCAAGACTACTATCCCAAGCGACCGCTTGCCGTCACCGTTAGAATAGAAAAGTGAGTACCCAGACTACTCTTCAACTCGCCACCGGTAACCTCGAACTGGTGCGCCAGGAGATTGGAAAAATTATCGTCGGCCAGCAGCACGTGGTCGACGGCGTTCTCATCTGTCTTCTGGCCGGCGGTCACGTTTTGCTCGAGGGAGTACCCGGACTCGGCAAAACAACCTTGCTCCGCACGCTAGGACGCGTTCTTCATTTGAAGTACTCGCGCATCCAGTTTACGCCCGATCTTATGCCCGCCGACATCGTCGGAAGTATGATTATCGAAACCGACGATCACGGCGCCAAGGGCTTGCGATTTCAACCGGGACCCATCTTCGCCAACCTCGTGCTCGCCGACGAGATCAATCGCGCCACGCCCAAAACGCAATCCGCGCTGCTCGAAGCCATGCAGGAGCGCACCGTCACCAGCGGCACCACCACGCATGAACTGGAAGCGCCCTTCCTCGTCATGGCCACCCAGAACCCCATCGAAATGGAAGGCACCTACCCGCTCCCCGAAGCCCAGCTCGATCGCTTCCTGATGAAGATCCTGGTGCTGTATCCTTCGCGCGAAGATCTCAACCGCATCGTCGAACGCACCATTCATCGCGACGAGAGCATCGTCCATCAAGTGGTGGATCGCCAAGCCATCATGCAACTTCGCTCAGCCTGCCGCGAGGTCCTGGTGGCCGAACACGTCCAGGATTTCGCGATCGATCTGGTGATGAGCACTCAGCCCGGCACCTCCCAGGCGCATGCGCTCGCCAATAAATACATTCGCTACGGCGCTTCGCCCCGTGGAGCGCAGGCCCTGGTTGAATGCGGACGCGTCCTCGCTCTTATGCGCGGCCGGCTCAACCTCAGCACCGACGACGTCCGCGAGATCGCTCCGTCCGTTTTGCGGCATCGCATCATTCTCAATTTCGACGCCCACGCCGACGGCCAAACTCCCGAGACGATTCTCACCGAAATCATCGCCAGTGTTTCTGCCGCGGCTGTCTCGTGAAGCCTGATTCCCTCATCGATAGCGCCTTCCTCCAAAAGCTGGAGCGCTTGGCCATTCAATGGCAAAAGTCCTTCCCCGGGCTGGTGGGCGGGCACAACATCTCCCACTTCTCCGGACCCGGTCAGGAGTTTCTCGATCACCGCCAGTTCCATCATGGCGACGACCTCCGCGCCGTCAATTGGCGCGCTTATCTGCGCTTGGAAAAACTGTTCCTGAAAATGTTTCAGGTTGAGCCGCGCATCCCGGTCCGCATCTTGCTCGATTGCAGCAACTCCATGACCACCGGCTCCATCTCCAAGTTCGACTACGCCCGCAAACTGGCCGCGGCGCTGTGTTACGTCGGGCTGGTGCGCCTGGACACCATTTGCCTCCAACCCTTCGCGCACGACCTGGGGGATTCGTTCCTGTGCGGGGGCGGCCGCCATCGCTTCATTCCCGCCGTCAATTTCCTGCAGAACCTCAAACCCTCCGGCCAAACCAACTACTTTCAAGTAGCGCGCGAATTCATTTCCACCTATCCCCAACGCGGACTCTTGATCGTGATCTCCGATTTCCTCGACGACCAGGATTGCGAGCGCCCGCTGCAATATCTCGCCGACTTCGGTCACGAGCTGATTCTTCTGCACGTGTGGGACGAGGAGGATCGCACGCCACCCTGGGAAGGTCAGCTCGACCTCACCGACGCCGAAACCGGCGCTGTCCTCGAAATCGGTTTTGACGACGCCACGCGCCGCGCCTACATCGAGGCCTTCGACGACTACGCCAAGAACGTCCAGCGCATCGGCTTGCGGAATAGCGGCCGCTACGTGGGGCTTTCCACAGCCACTACAATTGAAGAGGCGGTGTTCGGTCCCATCGCGCGGTCCGGCGGAATCCAGTAGGCTGTCATGTTTTTTCTCAACCTTTCATTGCCGGAGTTTCTGGCCATCCTCGGCTCGCTCTCCGGCGTAATGGTCACTCTGTACCTGCTGGACCGGATGCGCAAGAAGCATACGGTGGCAACGCTCCGGTTTTTCAGCCTTACCGAAAGGCCGCCGGTACTCAAGCATCGCCGGAAATTGCAGCAACCCTGGTCGCTCATCCTGCAACTGCTGAGTCTGTTGTTCCTGCTGCTCGCGATCGCCCAGCTTCGTCTCGGTTCGCCCGCCCGCATGGCCCGCGATCACGTTCTCATTCTCGACACCTCCGCATGGATGGGCACCCGGCTCGGCCAGAACAGATTGATCGATCAAGCCCGCGCCTCTGCCAGAAGCTACGTAAGAACGATCCCGTCGAGCGACCGCGTCATGGTGCTCCGCGCCGACGTCCTGGCAACCCCCGCCACTCCCTTTGAATCGGACCGCTTGAAAATCCAGGAAGCCATCGATCAGACCGAGCCTGGCGCCGGTCCGCTCAACGTTGAAAGCGCGCTCGAATTCGCGCAGCAAGCCCAGAAACTGCAAACTCAGCGCCCCGGTGAAATCGTCCTGATCGGCGCCGCGCGCATTTCTTCCGACGAAGCCGCGATGGCGAATCCGCCCCAGAACCTGCGCGTGATTTCCATAAACGGCCCCACCGAACACGTCGGCCTGCGCAAGGTAAGCGTTCGGCGGTCGATGACCGACGCCGACGCTTGGGAAATTTTCGTCTCCGTGAAGAACTACGGCGCGAACGCGCGTTCGGTGCCGTTAGGCGTCGAATTTGGCGGCGCTCCGGTGGGAACCCATCGCTTTGAGTTGAAACCGGGCGTGGAAGACAGCGCGACCTTCCAATTCCACACGCGCGCCGCCGGATGGCTCGAGGCCCGGCTGCTGATACCGGATGCATTCCCTCGGGACGATCGCGCCGTCCTCGAATTGCCTGCTCGAGCCCTTTTGCCCGTCACCGTATTTTCCGCGGAACCCGATCTCCTGCGGCCGATATTCACGGCCCTTGCGGGAGTCCAGGCGGCCTTTCTGCCGCCTTCGAAATACGATCCGCGAGTTCGCGGCGGCATCTCGGTGCTCGACCGCTTTGCCCCCGCAACGCCGCCCGCCGGCGAGACTATTTGGATTGAGCCGCCGTCCGACAAATCCCCCGTGCCGATTCGCGATGTGGAAAAGCAAGTCAAACTCAAGCGCTGGAAGGTAGATAATCCTCTCGCGCTCGGCCTGCGCGCGAAAGACATTGAATTGACCAACGTGCAAGTGCTTCGCGCCTCGAATGGCGACGTCGCTGTAGCCGAATCGGAATCGGGGCCTCTTATCGTCGCCAAAGCGGGACCGCCCAAATCGGTAGTTTTCGGATTCAATCCGGTTCGCGCCGGAATGAAGTATGAACTCACCACGCCGCTTCTGTTCGCCAACATCGTCCGCTGGATGGCGCCCGATATTTTTCGTTCCTGGGAGTTGACCGCCGGCACCGTCGGCACCGTGGATGTCCAGCTCGAATCCGAAACCGACCCCGCCGGCATCCGCGTGGTTACCGAAGACGCCAAACCGCTTCCGTTCACTGTGGATGGCAAGCTGCTGCGTTTCTTTGACGGCGCTCCCGGAATTGTGCGCGTACTCACCGGCGATCGCGAGTTGGTTTATTCGCTGACACTCCCGCAACCGGGCGATATCGTTTGGAAGCCCGTCAGCGCGAAACACGGGTTGCCTCCTCGCTCTCCCGCTGGACCTGGCTCGCAGGACATCTGGCAGTGGCTGGCCGTGCTCGCCGCCGTGTGCCTGGTGGCCGATTGGATTCTGTACGGACGGATGCGCAAGGGACGTATCCCCGCCGCTGCCGCCGTGTCGCGCGCGACAGTTGGAACAGGCCAGAGGAAAGCGTCATGAGCTTCGATCGCGCCTGGGTGCTGGCGCTTCTAGCGTTGCCGATCGGCTGGTTGCTGTACGAATTCGGCCGCACGCGACGCATCGCCGCTCTGTCGCTGAAGGTCCTGGGGTTGGTCGCCATTATCCTGGCGCTCGCCGAACCCAAGCTCACGCTTCCCGAAACGAAAGTCGCGGTCGCGGTTTTGGTGGACACCTCCGCCAGCGTCACTCCCCAGGATTTGGCGCGCGCCTCCGCATTGGCCGATACATTGGAAAAAGCCCGCGGCCGCCACTGGGTTCGCGTGTTGCCCTTCGCGCGGTCGGTTCGAAACGTCGAGCCCAACGAAGATAAAGGCGGTTGGCATCTGGCTTATGCCGCCGGTCAAGCCGGCCAAGCCACCGATCTCGAAGCCGCCGTTCGCGAAGCTATCGCATCGCTTCCTTCCGGATTGATTCCAAGACTGGTGCTGGTTTCCGACGGAAAAGAAAATGCGGGCAGCATCACCCGCGCCACTTGGCAGGCTCAACATCTCGGAATTCCGATTGATACTTTTGCGCTCGCTGGACGTCCGCAACCCGGTTTGCATCTTGAATCGGTCAGCTTGCCCACCGTAGCCTTTACGGGCGAGAAGTTCCCGGTCGATCTCGATGTTTTCTCGCCGGTGGAGGTTTCAGGGGCCGTTCAGATCAGCGCCGAAGGAAAAGCGCTGGGATCGAACGCAGTGAAGCTGGAGAAGGGCAGCAACCAGATTCGCGTGCATGCCAGCTTGAGCGAGGCCGGTGTCTTGAACCTCGCGGGCGTAATTCGCGCCGGCAACCTGGGCGATATTCGGTTCAATCGCGCCATGACCCTGCGGCGGCCGAAAGTCTTGTTCATCTCGCAAGACCCCGACGGCTCCGAATCGCACCTCATGCAAACCCTCGCGGCCGCGCAGTTCGATGTGGAACGCACCTCCGACCCCATGCACGGTCGTCTGAGCGACTACCAACTTGTCGTGTTGAACAATCAGGATCTCGAATCGCTGCCCGCCGCGAGAAAGGACGAAACCGAAAAGTTCGTCAAGGAAGGCGGCGGACTGCTGGTCATCGCGGGCGAACACAATGTTTACGCGGACGACAAAAAAACCGAAGACGCGCTGGATCGCACTCTTCCCGCGAAACTCGCGCCGCCGCGGTCGCCCGAAGGCACGGCGGTGGTGCTCATCATCGACAAGTCTTCATCCATGGAGGGCCGCAAGATCGAGCTGGCGCGCCTGGCCGCCATCGGCGTAGTGGAGAATCTTCGCCCCATCGATCTGGTCGGCGTTTTGATCTTCGACAACTCCTTCCAGTGGGCCGTGCCGATCCGCCGAGCGGAAGACAAAACCATGATCAAACGGCTAATCTCGGGCATCGTTCCGGACGGAGGAACGCAGATCGCGCCCGCGCTCGCCGAAGCTTACCGCAAAGTCCTTCCCGCTCACGCCACGTTCAAGCACATCGTTCTTCTGACGGACGGCATTTCCGAAGAAGGCGACAGCCTGGATCTGTCGAAGGAAGCGGCCGCGCAACACGTCACCATTTCCACCGTCGGACTGGGGCAAGACGTGAACCGCGCCTATCTGGAAAAAGTGGCGACCATGGCGGAAGGGAAATCCTACTTCCTCAACGAACCCGCCGGCCTCGAACAGCTGCTGCTCAAGGACGTCATGGAGCACACCGGTTCCACCGCCGTCGAAAAGACGCTCCAGCCCATCGTCGGAAAGAACGTCGAGATCCTGGACGGTGTCGGCATCGAATCCGCTCCCGCGTTAAAGGGCTACGTCAAGTTCATCGCCAACCCGACGGCCGACACGATCCTCAAGATCGATCAGAAAGAACCGCTCCTGGTTCGCTGGCAGTACGGCCTGGGCCGCGCGATCATCTTCACTTCCGACGCCAAGAGCCGTTGGGCCGCCGACTGGGTTACCTGGAAAGGCTTCGATAAGCTGTGGGCCAACATCTTTCGCGACCTGCTTCCGCACGCCGAGCCCGGCGAGGCCAGGGTCGACTACGACAGCGCCAGCGGCGATCTCGAAGTCAACTACGTACTCGGCCAGGATGTGGGCGAACCGTCCAAGCTTCCGGCCATTTTTGTATTGGGTCCGAACGGTTTCCAGCATCCACTTCCTATCACGAAACTGGCCGGCAAATCGTACCGCGGCCGGATTCACATCGGCCAATTGCAAGGGCTCTTCCGCATTCGTCCGCTCGAGGAATCGCACGCTTTTCCCGAGGTCGGCTACTATCGGCAAGAGCAGGAGCTGCTCGATTACGGGTCCGACGAATTCCTGCTGCGCTCGATCTCACAATTCACCGGCGGCCGATTCAATCCCGCGCCGCGGCAGGTTTTCGAGGCGAGCGGCCGTTCCGAAGCATCCACTCTGCGGCTGTGGCCAGGCTTGCTGGCTTTCGCGATTCTCTTGAACCTGACCGAGCTGATCATGCGCAAAGGCAAAGCCGTCGTCGATTCATTCCGGGGGGACAAGACTTAGCTCCACCACCGTCTCGATGTGGGACGTCTGCGGAAACAGATCCACGACGGTGATCTTTTCGATGCGGTAATTTGCGTCGATAAGGCCTCGCAAATCTCGCGACAGAGTGGCGGGATCGCAGGATACGATCGTGAGTTGTGGAGCACGAATGCGCGCGAGTTCCGCGACCGCGTCTTTGCCCAACCCGGCGCGCGGCGGATCGGCGAGGAAGAAGTCGGGTGTATCGTGGCACTCGGCCAGGAATTGTTCCGTCGAGCAATTCCGCATTTCAGCGTGTCCTTGCAGATTGTGTTCGAGATCGCGGAACGCGCTGGCGCCCGATTCCACGGCGGTAACTTTCCCGAACCTTTCCGCGAGACGCCGGGAAAAGAGGCCGACACCCGCATAGAGATCCACCGCCCAATTACCCTCGCGGTCCGACGTGGCGCACTCCACCAGCGGATCGATCAAGAAGCGGTTCACTTGAAAGAATGAATTGCGGCTCACGCGAAATCCGGCGTAGTCAATCGGCCTGCTGGTTTGCACTTCCGATTCGTTGGTGAACAGCTCCACCGATTCTTCCGATGACCGAACGTGTAACGTCGAGATCGCTTCGTTCAATGCCGGGGATGCGATAGGGCAATGCGTGATCGGGCACAGCCGCCGCGAGCCTTGCTCGAAGTAGCCGACTGTGCCGCGATCGGCGTGGAGTTGAATGCGGTTCCGATAGCCCCACGGCTCGCCCGCGATGGCTGCGATGTCGCCGTCGTACTCGATCTTGCCGACTCGGCGCAGCACTTCGCGCAGAATGGATCGTTTGTGCTCCACTTGTGACGCGTAATCGATGTGCTGATATTGGCAGCCGCCGCATCGCTGGAAGTAAGGGCAGGGCGGCGCGGCGCGCGCGGGCGCGGGCGATATCACTTCGATCAACCGGCCGCGGAACAGGCCTTTCTTGACGGGCGCGACTTCGGCGCGCACCACTTCCCCGGGCAGAACGTAGGGAACCAGCACGACTTTGCCGTCCAGGCGCGCCAATCCCTCGCCGCCGTACACCAGCTTTTCGATCGTCAGAGTCTCTTCGGTAGGCAAGCGAAAGGGTACCATGGTTGATTCACATGAAGGCGCGAATTTTCTCCGGCGTGCAACCGTCCGGAAACTTGCACATCGGCAATTACCTGGGAGCGCTCAAGAATTGGGTCGAGATCCAGAGCGGCTACGAGAGCATCTTCGGCATCGTCGACCTGCACGCCGTTACCGTCTATCAGGAGCCCGCGGAATTGCGCGAGAAGATCCTGGAGACCGCGGCGTTGTTTTTGGCGGTGGGGATCGATCCGAAACAGTCGATGATCGTGGTGCAATCGTCGGTGCCGGAACATTCCGAACTGGCGTGGATGCTGACTTGCGTTACGCCGGTGGGATGGCTGGAACGCATGACGCAGTATAAAGCGAAGTCGCAAGCGCACGAGACAATAGGCGATGGGCTGCTGCAGTATCCGGTGCTGATGGCCGCCGACATACTGATTTATCAAGCCGCCATCGTTCCCGTTGGCGACGACCAGGCGCAGCACTTGGAACTGACGCGCGACATCGCGCAGCGTTTCAACTCGCTCTACGGCGAAACGTTCGTGATGCCCGCGACGCATTCCCCGGTGGTGGGCGCGCGCATCATGGGCCTGGATGAGCCGGATAAGAAGATGAGCAAGTCGGCGACAGGGTCGGGTCACGCGGTGGCGTTGCTCGACCCGATCGATCAAGTTCGGAAGAAGATCATGCGCGCCACCACCGATTCGCAACCGGCCGTGAACTTCGAGGCGCTGGGCGCCGGAGTGCAAAATCTTCTGAACATATTTCAAGCCTTTAGCGGATGGCCAGCCGACAAGATGAAGAGTCACTTCGAAGGCATGCGGTATGGCGATCTGAAGAAGCAAGTGGCGGAGGTGACCATCTCGTGCCTGGAACCGATTCAGAAGCTGTTTGCGGAAATCATGAACGAGCCGGGATACTTGACCGGGGTGCTGCGGGAAGGGGCGGAACGCGTGTCGCCGATCGCGCAATCCACCGTAAAGCTGGTGAAGGAACGAATGGGCCTTTACACGGACGCATGAGTTAGTGAAAGTCATGGGACGGCACGGCCTCCTCGGCAATGTGCATTGGTTCGAAATGCGCGGCTCTGACGGTGCGAACTCCGTCGATGTTTTGCATTTCGCCGTGGATTACCAGATAGGCGTTGTTGAGTATTGCGGCGCGTTCGCGATCGAAAACATCCGGCATCACCACCGCGTTCGACACGCCGGTTTCGTCTTCGATGCTTAAGAACAGCAGTCCCTTGGCGGTTCCGGGCCGCTGCCGGCAGATGACGCAGCCCGCGATGCGGACCTGGTGTCCATTGGGAATGAATTTCAAACCGCCAGCGGGCGTTACGTCGAGGGCATTCAGCTTTTCGCGATGGAATGCCAGCGGGTGTTTGCCGATGGTGAGATGCGTGCCGCGGAAATCGGAGTTCAGGCGCTCGCCGTCGTTCATGGGGGCGAGCGGCGATTGAGATGCGGCGGAGGCGGTCGCGGCGAAGAGCGGTCCGGCGGGACGTAGGGCGAGTTCGGATTCCCAAAGCGCGGCGCGGCGGTGCGTGGGATTAGCGGTGATGAAATTGAGCGCGCCGATCTCGCTGAGCTTCCGGAGTTCGTCTTTGCGGAGTTCGGGGGCGCGGTTCACGAGATCCTGGATGCTTGAAAACGGTTGCTGCGCGCGGGCGGCGAGGATCGCTTGCGCGGCGCTCTCCCGCAGGCCTTTGACGTAATTCAGTCCGAGACGGACGTGCTTCTCGCCGTTGTGTTCTTCGATGGTGCAGCGCCAGCTCGAACGCGTGACGTCGATCGGCTGGAAGTGCAGGCCGTGACGCTGAGCGTCTTTCACCAATGTGGCCGGCGCGTAAAATCCCATGGGCTGATTGTTGAGGATCGCAGCGGTGAAAGCGGCCAGGTAGTGGCATTTGAGATAAGCGCTGGCATACGCGATCAACGCGAAACTGGCGGCGTGCGATTCCGGGAATCCGTACAGCGCAAATGCCGTGATGGATTGTACGATGGCATCCTGCTGCTTGCCCACGATGCCCTTGCGATGCATGCCTTCGCGCAGCCTGGTTTCGATTTCGACCATGCGCGCCTGCGACCGTTTGAATCCCATGGCGCGGCGCAATTCCTCGGCTTCGCCGCCGGTGAAATCGGCCACGATCATCGCCATGCGCAGGAGCTGTTCTTGAAATAAGGGCACGCCGAGCGTGCGCGCGAGCACCGGTTCAAGCGACGGATGCAGGCACTCCGGCTTTTCGCGGCCCTGCCTGCGTCGCAAAAAAGGATTCAGCATCTTGCCCACTATGGGGCCGGGACGGATGATGGCGACCTGCACCACGATGTCGTAGAAACGCTCGGGCCGCAGGCGCGGAAGGCAGGACATCTGCGCGCGGCTTTCCACCTGAAACAGCCCTATAGTGTCCGCATTGCGCAGAGCCGCGTAGACCAGCGGATCGTCCTGTGGGAGATGCGCGAGATCGACTTCTTCGCGATAGTCGTCCCGAATAAGCTGGATGGAATCCTCCAGCACCGCCATCATGCCGAGCCCCAGCAGGTCCACTTTGATGATCCCCAAGTCGGCGCAATCTTCCTTGTCCCACTGAATGACGACGCGGCCGGGCATGGTGGCTGGTTCGAGCGGAACGACGGAATCCAACTGGCCTTCGCAAATTACCATGCCGCCGGAATGCTGACCCAGGTGGCGAGGCAAATCCTGGATGGCGGCGTACAGATCGAGGAACTTCGCGATCACCGGATTATCGGGCGAGAAGCCGGCTTCGCGAAACTGGCGCTGCGCGGTTTCCTTGGGATCGGTCCAGCCCCAGGAGGGAACCATTGCGGAAATGCGCGCGAGGTCGGGCTCCTCGAAGCCGAGCACCTTTCCGATGTCTCGCACGGCCGAACGCCCGCGGTAGGTGATGATGTTGGCGGTCATGGCTGCGCCGAGCTTGCCGTAGCGTTCGTAGACATATTGGATGGCGAGCTCGCGCTGATCGCCGCTGGGGAGATCGAGATCAATGTCCGGCCATTCGCCGCGCTCTTCGGAAAGAAAGCGCTCGAACAGCAGATCCATCGCAACGGGGTCGACCGCGGTGATTCCGAGCGAGTAGCAGACGGCGCTGTTGGCGGCCGATCCGCGTCCCTGCACCAGGATGTTGCGGCGTCGGCAGAACTCGACGATATCCCAAACGATGAGGAAATATCCGGGCAGGCCGAGTTTTTCGATGAGAGCGAGTTCGCGCGCGATCTGTCGGCGGGCGCGCCGGTAGAGCTCGGCGTCGTGCGAATAGCGGGCGAACGCGCCTTCCTCGGCGCGTTTACGAAGGAATGAGTTCATGGATTCGCCGGCCGGGACGGGATATTTGGGGAACTGGTAGCCCAAGTCGGCGAGCGTGAATTGCAGGCGATTCGAAAGTTCGCGCGTGTTGGCGATGGCCTCGGGGAGGTCGGCGAACAGTTGCGACATTTCGCGCGCGCTTTTCAGAAAGCGCTCGGAGTTGATCGAGAGCAGCCGGCCCGCTTCGGCGATCTTCACTCTGTGGCGCACGCAAGTAAGGACGTCCAGCGCTTCGCGCGATTCGGGCGTGGCGTGGCTCACGCCGTTGGCGGCTAGGAGCGGCAAGCGATGACGACGCGCGAAATCGATGAGGGATTGGTTGTGGGCTTCTTCGTCACGGTTGTAGTGGCGCTGCAATTCGACGTATACGTTTCGCGCGCCGAAGAGATCGAGAAGCTGTGTATCCGGCCGGGACGCCAGGCATACCAAGCCTTCGTTGAATTCGGCGAAATCGGCGGGATTGGCGGCGCATTCGCCCTTGGGCGCTCGCAATTTCATGCGCGTGATCAGGCGGCAAATATTCTGATAGCCTTTTCGGCTTTCGGCGAGCAACGGGTAGACGTGGCCATCGGTGCAGGTGATCTCCGCGCCGATGTGAGCGCGAATGCCGGCTTTTTTCGCTGCCATGTGGAAGCGAGCGGCGCCGGAAATGTTGTCGTGATCGAGCATCGCGAGAGCGGGCTGATCGAGCACGGCCGCGCGGGCAACCAGCTCTTCGGGAACGGAAGAGCCTTCGAGGAAGCTGAACGCGGATCGAGCGTGCAGCTCGACATAAGGCGGCGGGTTAATCATAAGCGCCCTCGATGAACCAGCGGTTGTCTGGTTCTCTGTAAATGCGGTAGAGGGCGTGATCGGTCAATGTGACGTCCCACTCGTCGCGATTCCAGGCGGTTCGAGTCCACCAGTCGCCCGTACTTCGCCATGGGCCGGCCGCGTTGAGGACTTTTCCTTGAATGCCAAGCGCGGCGATGCGAGCGGGGCGCTGGTTTTGGAGTTCGACACGAGCCGGGGTGGGCGGACGGAAATAACGGAATGCCTGACGGCTTGCGGCGAGCGGTTGATGATGGGCGATTTGCGGCTGTTGCGGGACCAGATGAAACGGATGTGGGTGATGCGTGTCCAACAACTCCGGGATTCCGGCGTTGTTTTCTCCCACGATTCCGCGGATGCGCGCCAACGTCAGTTCTAATTTGTCTGGAGCGGGCGTGGGCGGCAAGAAAATTCCGGTTTGGACGGTGCGCGGTTGGGCGGGTTTGAGGTGGAGCGCGAGCGCCATGGTCGGGGCCGATGGCGGATGGGCCTCGAGGTCCATTTGCAGAAGCTTCAAGAGCGCTTTGCTATCGCGCATCGGGACCGGCAGGCGCAGGGTTCGAAGATGCTCGGCCTTGTTTTCCAGTTCGAGCCGGATTGCGATTTCGATGGCGGCCATCCCATTGGAGTGGAGCTTTTCGCACTGCTGGTTGAGGATGCGCGCGATCAGGAACAGCAGCGGCTCCAGCAGCTCGACGGGATGATCGAGCGCGATGCGGTCCTGATAAATGGTGGGTGGTTGGAAGACGCGGAGCGGGCGATGGATTGCGCCTTTGGCCAGCCGCTGCAGGTAGACGCCTTGCGATCCGAATCGTTCGGCGATGCCGGTTTCTGGAAGCGCGGCAAGTTGATCGAGGGTGTGGATGCCCCAGGTTTCGAGAATCTCCGGGAGATCGTCCGCAAGCGGGAGAGCGGCGATGTCCAGGCGATCCAAATCCGGGTGAACCGTGATGCCGGGGAAATTGCGCGCGGCCAGGATGGCTGCCTCGGCGGTTTTCGCAATGGCGACATTCGCGCGCCCGTTAGCATGCCGCGCGATGGCTTGGGCGATCTGGTGCGGAGCGCCGTAGAGTCGCTGGAGTCCATCGACGGGGAACACGACGGTGTCGGGCGCGGTTTGTTCAAACCAGGGCGAGAAGGCTTCGGCTAGGGAGGCGAGATCGGCCGTAAGATCGGGCGATGTTCTGTGAATGCAGGCGAACATTTTCTAGCCAATTGCTTTCGCCTTGAAATTTGCGGTGTGCGGGCGAGCGGGCTTGCGCGGGACGGCGGCGAATTCCACTTCGCGGAGCAGCTCGAAGCCCGGCGCTCCGGTCCAGGTGGTTTGGGTGCGCTTCATTTCAAGCATCAGCGCGGCGCAGGATTTCGCAAGAGGATCCTTTTCGACCAGCGCGAGGATGACCGGGGTATTTTCGATGGCGTGGCGGAATCGATACCAATACGAAATGGGGATGCGGTTGGCGGTGCGCGCGGGGATCTGGCAGAGATCGAGCACGACGACGCCGAATCCGCCGGCGTGGAGCAGGGAATCGGCTACACGGAGCGCGTTGCCGGCGTTATGGCCGCAACGGACCCAGAGGAGCTGCGAGAGAGCGACGCCTGCCGCGGCGGCCGAGACGGGATCGAACGAATCGCCGGTATCGACGTAAGCGCAGATTTCGAATTTGGCGGTGGAGGCGGCCAGCAGGGAATGCACCAGCGTGGTGCGGCCGGAGCTTTCCGGACCGATGATTTCCGAGATTGCGCCGCGGGGGAAGCCTTGGGTGACCGCATCGAGGGGGAGTCCGGTAGGGAGAAAATCCCGGACACCCGCATCGAGACGGAATCCAAGCGTACTGGAAAGAGCGGCGTTAGGGTTCATGCAATTCGCCTTTTCTTCGCCTTAAATATTGTGCACCTGGAGGAGGCGGGTTGTCAATGGCAGACGGCCGCGTTGGGTTCGTTTTTACAATTTTGCATTGCGCGTGAGACGGGGAGTGGGCGCGGGGATGGGGAGCTTTGTTGCTGTGGTCCATCAGGACAAGGTTACGGCGGGCGGCGCGGAGCGGTGGAGGTGCGTGAGGTTAAGTGGTTGAACATCGGCCACTAAAATTCGCCGCGAAATGGTGACAACAGAGCATTCACTGAGAAGACTTTGATGAACGAACGGCTCGGGGATCTACTCGCCGCGTTCGATGCAATCGGCGGCAACGCGCAACGCAAGAGCTCGGACGGCAGCGACCGCGGACTCGCGCGTCGTGCCATATGCCATCACTCCTGGCATCGACTCGATGTCGGCCCACCAGCGACCGTCTTCTTCGTGTCCGACTACGATCGGAATGGATTCGATTGTGATTGTCTCCATCCGTCCCCATTACATCGCATTGTTCGGGATTCATCCGATCGGAGCGACTTCGATCTCCTTGGCGACACTGGTGGGCTCGGGAACCGGTTCACCAAACTCGCGTAGGGTTTGGATGTGGCCGGAAATCGCTTCGCGAACGTTGAGTTCCGTTTCCTCCAAGGTCTTCCCGGTAGTTACGCAGCCCGGCAGATCGGGGACGTATGCCGCCCAGTTCGTTTCTGCCTGCTCGAAAATGACGGCGTATTTTCGGCTCATTCCTTTGACTCCATTCTAATCTCAGTCGCGCCTCGCACTACAATTAAGAGGAGGACCTCCGTCCGCTGGATGTGCAAACCCCCGCTATGGCCCGCGCTGGCCTGCTGCTTGGCACTGGCTCTCCAAGCCCAGACGCCGCCCCATCCGAACTTCACTCAGGACGTCGCTCCGATTCTGCGGGAACACTGCATCGTTTGTCATCACACCGGCGGTGGCGCGCCATTCTCGCTGGTCGAATTCCCGGACGCGCGCAAGCACGCCGCTGAAGTCGCGGAGGCCACTCATAGCCGCCACATGCCGCCTTGGCTGCCGGAGAGCGGTTACGGCGATTTTGAAGGCGAGGATCGGCTGTCGGAGGCACAGATCAGCCTCATCTCGAAATGGGTTCGCGCCGGCGCACCCGAAGGACCACCCGAGGCGCTTGCCGCCGCGCCCGCCTTCGCCGATGGATGGCAGCTTGGTCCGCCCGACTTGATCGTCGATGCCCCCGCGCCGATCACCGTGCCCGCCGCCGGCCGCGACGTTTTCTGGAATTTCATCCTTTCGCCGCAACTGACCGCCACGCGCTACGTGCGGGCCATCGAGATTCGAACCGGCAACAACCGCATCGTGCATCACGCCAATATGCTGGTGGATTCCTCGCGATCGGCGCGCGCTCACGAGACGACGCCCGGCGCGGGATTTCCCGGCATGGATCTGACACTGGAACGCATCGCGCTCGACTTCGACAGCCATTTTCTTTTCTGGAAGCCGGGCAACGTTCCTTACTCCGAACCCGATGGTTTAAGCTGGCGACTCGATCCCGGCGCCGACCTCATCCTCAACACGCACATCAAACCGGACGGCAAGAGAGAACAATTTCGCCCCTCGGTTGGTCTGTACTTCACGTCAAAGCCGCCCACGCGCTTTCCGCTCCTGATCCAACTCACCGGCGACGACGCGCTCAATATCCCGCCCGGCGTTCGCGATTTCAGCGTGGCCGATAGCTTCACTCTGCCCGTGGATGCCGACGTCCTGGCGGTCTATCCGCACGCGCACTATCTTGGGAAGCTGCTGGAAGGATACGCGGTGTTGCCCGGCGGAGCGCGAAAGTGGCTGATCCGCATTCCCGATTGGAACCCCGACTGCCAGGCCGTGTATCGCTACCGTCAGCCCCTTTTCCTGCCGCGCGGATCGGTGATCTCGATGCGGTACGAATTCGACAATTCGGCGGCGAATCCCAATAATCCGAATCATCCGCCGAAGCGAGTGCGGGGCGGCAATCAAGCCACCGACGAGATGGCGCATTTATGGCTGCAACTGCTACCGCGCGGGGTGGGCGATTCGCGGCCGGCGATCGAAGAAGCTCTTATGCGACATCGCATCCAGAAAAATCCGGCGGATTTTCTCGCGCATCTGCGGCTGGGTGGCTTATTGTTGGCGACGATGAACGCTAGCGCCGCGGAGTCGGTCCTGGCCGCGGCGGTGCGCCTGGATCCACGTCATCCCGAAGCGCACAATTTGTTGGGCGCCGCGCTAGCTGCGAGTGGCCGGACTGTCGATGCGATCGCTGAGTTTCAGCTCGCTCTGGCGGCGCGCCCCGATTATCCCAACGCGCGGCTGAATCTCGCCAACGCGCTCGCCCGGTCGGGCCGGTTTGACGAGGCGATCGAGAATTTTCAAAAGATATTGGCGGAATATCCGGACGACGCTGTTACCAAGGATCGGTTGGCGAAGACCTTGGCCGCGCGCGAGAGGCAGGGTTCGTCTCACTGATTACTGACTAAACTGCGAGACTTGATGCGGCAGAATTTGTGGGACGCTGTTAAATTCCCGGATCTGGACCACCGTTGGGGGCGGTCCGAACCATCCGAGCGCCTTGAGCGGAATCTTGATATCCAAGAAGCGGTCCTGAACTGTGATCGGTCCGCCGAACGGACTAGGGAGGCTACTGTTGAATATAGTGTTCCCGATTTGGACTCCGCGCGTCGGCTGCGTCACCCACAGGGAATACGCGACGAAGTAGCGATAGCTGTTGGCTTTCCCGTTACTGTCGAATGTTGACCGAGTTTCCACCTGAGCCTCTGCCTTGAGTTCAAACGCCTTCTGCGCCTGACCGGGTCCACCAAGCTGCACGACCATTATGGGAGGGCCGGGTGGGACGCCCGGGTCGACCATCGGCGCGTTGCCAGTCTTATGAATCTCCGATCCGGGGTCGGGAAGAGCCGACCCGCTCTCGAAGCGAACGTTCAGGAAAGACTCGTCTACCGTCGCCTGCATCTTCCAGGGCAGTTGGGCGGGCTGGAAAGCCTGCGTGTTGACGCCGGCGTAGGGGATGCGCGACCAGGGCGAGTGGGCGCGCTCGAAGGCTCCATCGTCGGGCGGCAGCAGGGCCCATAAGGAGTTCTGATCGATCCGGGTATTACTCATCGATTCGGCCGCGATCTTCCACTGACCGTCCTCGAACGTAAATCTGACGGTGTGGTAGGTGTATGGATCGCTCAACCGATGGAACCGGCCGATCAGGACGGCGTCGTCTTTTTTCACCCGAACGGCGAGCGGTTCGTATTGAACAGATTGGTCGCGAAACCCGCCTTGGAGCATGCGCTGTCTGGCTTCTTCCGGCATTTCGCCGAGCCTGCTTTTCGATTGCAGATTCAGCCATAGCTGGCCATCGCCATTTCGGGCCGCCGTCTCGAGCGACTTGTAGGCCGCTTTCACGGCGTCCTCGGGCGCATCGGCCGCGCTTACCAGCCCCGAGAGACAGAGCGCGATCGCGAGAAGCCACTTACTTCGGCCAAATCTGACTGAGCACTCGAACAGCATTCCCACCCAGAATCGACCGTATATCGGAATCGCTGTAGCCCCGGCGGATGAGTCCTTCGGTCAGATCGAACATTCGCCGTGGATGGTCGAGTCCCTTGACCGCGAGGCGTCCGTCGGGGTCCACGTGATAACCGTAGCGTTCGAAATTCGGCTGGTTGGTGGGCTGAAAGCCGCCGCCGATGGGATTCGCGTTTCCGACGATGTCCAGATCGCTGCCGACGGCGAGATGTTCCACGCCCACCAGCTTCCGGGCGTAATCGAAGTGATCCAACACGTGCTCAATGGTCACCGGTTCGCGGTCTCGCACCATGAAGCGGATGAAGTTGATCCCCATGACGCCGCCTGTCTTCGCCATTTTGCGGATGGCTTCGTCGGTTTTCAAACGCATGTGGCCGGGCATCAAGGCGCGGCACGCGGCGTGGGTAAACAGGACCGGCTTCGTCGCGGCGTCGAGCGCGTCCAGAGTGGTTTGATCGCCGCAATGCGACACGTCCACCGCCATGCCGACCTGCTCCATGCGTTTCATAATCGAGAGTCCGAAAACCGAAAGGCCGCCGTCGCGCTGTTCCAGAAATCCGCTGCCGATTCGATTATTGAAGTTATACGTGAGCTGCGAGAGCCGCTGGCCCAGGCCGAAGAACTCGTCCACGTCAATGGGCATGCGAAAGTGCGTGGAGTTTTGCAGCGTCAGCAGGATGCCGATCTTCCGGGCTTTGTGCGCGCGGTCGAAATCGTCGGCGTGATCGATGCGCGTGAGCCACTCGCTGTAGCCGGCCAGGAAACTGTTCCATTCGGCGAAGAAGCGCAGTCCTTCGGTGTAGTCGTTGGCCGAGTAACCGAGCGCGAAGGCGTCGATTCTTGATCGCTGATAAGTGCCGGCGTCGGCGGCGGTGAAGCTACCCGGCTGATGCAGCCAGCGGTCGATTCTGGGCGGCTTTTCGGAATAATCCTCGAACCGAAATTGGTTGAGCAGGTCGACCACCGGCCCTTCCTCGACAATGCGAATGGCGCGCGCCGAGTATTCCGCCGGCGACTGCGCGAACAGCGCGAATCTTCCACGCAGGATGGCTGGAGCGACGGCCAGCGCGCCGCCGAGGCGCTGGATCGCACCGCGTCTGCCTATAACCGGAAAACTCATGGGACTCATCCATATTACGCTGTAGTCGAGTGCCCGAACTACCCGACATTGTGGTCTATATCGAAGCGATCGAGCAGCGCATCTTGAATCAGCGGCTCGAGCGCGTGCGAGTGAGCAGTCCTTTTCTGTTGCGCACGGCGGACCCGCCGCTCGGCGCTGCCGAAGGGAAGACAGTCCGCCGACTGCGCCGGATCGGCAAGCGCATCGCGATCGGGCTGGATGACGATCTTTGGCTGGTGTTGCACCTGATGATCGCAGGGCGCCTGCATTGGCGCCAGGCTGGAGTGAAGCTCGCGGGCCGGCTGGCGCTGGCGGCGTTCGATTTTCCCGATGGGAGCTTGCTTCTTACCGAAGCCGGATCGCGGAAACGCGCGTCGCTGCACGTGGTGGCGGGGGAAGCGGCTTTGACCGCGCTCGACCCGGGCGGACTGGAGGTGCTTAAAAGCGATTCGGCCGCCTTTGCCTCGGTTCTGACATCGGCGAATCACACCTTGAAGCGCGCCCTCACCGATCCGCGAATGTTCAGCGGTATCGGCAACGCCTATTCCGACGAGATTCTGTTCGAGGCGCGCCTCTCGCCGGTCACGCTTACACGGCGGCTGACGCAAGAAGAAATCCAGCGGCTGTTCGACGCCACGCGGAGGATGCTCAAGCAATGGACGGATCGATTGCGATCCGAAACCAGCGGCCGTTTCCCCGAGAAGGTGACGGCGTTCCGCGAGGGCATGGCCGTTCATGGACGCTACAAGCAGGCCTGCGTCCGCTGTGGCGCAAAGATCCAGCGCATCCGTTACGCCGCCAACGAAACCAACTACTGCGCGCAGTGCCAGACCGGCGGGAAGCTGCTGGCCGACCGCGCGCTGTCGCGTCTTTTGCGCGAAGACTGGCCGAAGACGCTCGAAGAACTGGAGCTGCTGACTAGCGGCGGACGATGACTTCGCGCAGATGGTCGCGGGTCAGGAAAAACTTCACCGAATCGAAGTTCTGGAAAAGCTTTTCCAAGCTGCGGTTGTTGAAGTAGCGCGCCGGCCGCTCCTGTCCGCGCGGCAGCAAGGACATGCTGCGAGGGCCCGCGATGCGATAGGAATATAGGGGCGCCGATACGGCCTTCTCTTCGGCGTGGAAGAAGGCGAGCAGATAGGACGCGGGCCGAAGAATCTGGCAGAGCCGATCCACGGTTTGCTGGAGCAGCGACGGCGACAGAAATTGCAATGTATCCCAAACCAAGGCGCCATCCAAACTCTGGTCGGGGAAATTCAAGGACTCTTTAAGAAAGAAAGCCACCCGCTCGGGATCCGACTGGTTCTGAACAAAATCGCCGTTGCCGCCGAAAGCCTCCTCCAGAGTACGCAGGATATCGTTGGAATAAATCCGATGCCCCAGCGACGTGATGAAGGTGATATTGTCCTGGCTGGCGCCCGCCAAATCGAGGATGGAAAGGCTAGTCTCGTCCTTGATGGAAGAGAAGAATTGATCCAGGCCATTGCTCGCGCGGCTTTGCGGCTGCGCGAGGGAACCCGCCCTCTTCCCCGCCGAGTGCAGGGAAGGCGCAGCCGTGTCCGTCTTCCAACGGTCTCTCAGCAAGGAGCGCCTCTTTCCCCGAGATCGAAAAGCTCTAGTACTTCAACTCGCCGGCTATCGGCGCAACGGCGGAAGCCACGTTGGGAGCGGGAGCGGGAGCGGGAACCGGAGCGCTGGCGGCGGCGGCTGCCTTTGGAACGGGAACTCCCGCCGGCTTGGCTTCGGGCCGAATGATATCGATACTGCCCTTGAAGAATGCCCCATCTTCGATCACGATCCGCGCGGTCTTGATGTCGCCGACCAGCTTCGCGTCCTTGCGAATGTCGATCTTGTCGGACGCGTCGACGTTGCCATGGATGGTGCCGAGCACCACGACTTCACGCGCCTTCACTCCCGCCTGTAGTTTGCCGTTGGGGCCAACCGTCAGACGGTGCTCATGAAGCTCCACGGATCCATCGATTTCGCCATCGATCGTCAGATCTTCACGGCTGAAAATCTGGCCTTTAATCATGACGGACTTTCCAATCACAGCCGGACCACGGGTCTCGGAGGTGTGATGAGTGGTAACTGCGGCGGTAGACATGCTGGGATTCTCCCTGATCGGGTTTGCCGCGGCCGGGGTCGCGGTAGGCTTAGGCGGATACTCTTCTTCTTTCTTTTTATTCCACATGCAGGAAGGCTGCCTCCTTAAAACATTACGACTTCACCATGGTACTACGCAAATCGTCCCGAAGTCATGGAATCTTTACGGCGGGGCACGGAAGCCCTGTCCAGGGTGAATGTAACGCAAATCGCTACCGTGCCTCCGCAGGTTTTACGGTAGGTGGGATAATAGGAATCGTGCCCAAGGTGAAGGATCTAGACCAGCGCCTGGCTCGGACCGAGCAACAGCTTCGCCTGTTGCAGAAGATCAGCCGCTGCATGGTGCGCGAGATGAGTTTACAAGCCGCGCTGGATGGAGTTGTCACTTTAGTGGTGGACTTCATGGAGTGCGATTCCTGCCTACTGTACCTGTTGGCTGACCACGAACTGGTGCTCCGAGCCACCAATCGACCCGATCCGACGGCGCTTGGCAACGTCAAGCTGGCGCTGAGCGAAGGCTTGACCGGCTGGGTGGCGCGCGAGAAGCGCTTGCTGTCGATCTCCAAGGAGGCCTATCGCGACCCCCGGTTCAAGTTCTTCTCCGATCTGCCGGAGGATACCTACGAAGCCTTTCTGTCCGCGCCCGTCATTTCGCGCCACGGCGTGGAGGGCGTAATCAACGTGCAGCATCGCGATCCGCATCCGCACACCGGCATGGAGATGGAACTGCTCACCACGGTCGGCGAACAGGTGGGCTGTCTGCTCATGTTGTCGGACAGCTCGGGAAAGTCGGGCAGGGAATCCTCGGACCTGGTGCTATCTTCGGGTATTCAACGTGGCCCTCGAAGCTAGGGTTGTTTCCGCAATTCTTGCAATCTTCCTGCTTCCCTGTCCGGCGCAAGCCGAAGAGCGCTGGAAGATTCAGTTCTTCTACGATAAGCCCGATTCGGTGCTCCAGATCAGCGATCTCGAATGCCCGACGGCGCGGCACTGCGTCGCGTCCGGCTGGATTGTGGATAAGAAGGGCCGCGAGAAGGGCGCGCTCTTGCTGACCTCCGATGGAGGCGAGCACTGGTCGCTCGAAGAAGTCGGCGAACATCCTCTTTCGATTTTTCTTCTCAACGACTCGTTGGGTTGGATGGTCACGGATCGCGGTATTTGGTCGACCGACGATGGCGGGCCAACCTGGACCAAGCAGCTCGCTGTCAAGGGAATGCTTCGAGCGCATTTCTTGAACGCGGAGCGCGGGTTTGCGATCGGATCTCCGAGAGCGATTTATGAAACCGTCGACGGCGGCAAGAAATGGACCAAGCTGGCCGCCGCGGAACGAGAGCCGGCGGCCAGCATCAACACGGTTTACGACTGCATCGCGTTCTTGGGAGAGCACGGCGTAATCGTCGGCAAAGTGGCGCCGCAGCAAGATGGGCGCGACCCGATCTGGCTCAATCCGGCCACCGCGCGCGCGCAGCGGCAACAGAACTCCACCAGCATCATGCTGGAAACCTTCGACGGCGGCAAGACCTGGAAATCGTCCGTAAATCCGACGTTTGGCGATGTTACCGAGATGCTTATCACCAAGAGCGGTTTCGCGCTGGCTTTAGTGGAATACCACGATTATTTCTCGTTGCCGTCGAGCGTGCTCAAGGTGGAATTCGGAGTAGCCAAGCCGCTGGTCGTTTTTGCGAAGCGCGATCGGGCGGTCAGCGACATCGCGCTGCTGGATGACGGCGGAGCGCTGCTGGCTTCTATCCAGCCTCCCGGCAATTCCAATCAGGTTCCGATTCCCGGAAAGCTGCGAATGTTGCGCAGCAAGAACCTGAGCGATTGGGCCGAGGAGGAAGTGGACTATCGAGCTGTCGCGCAGCGAGCGGTGATTGCGGCTCCGGATTCAAAACATGCTTGGGTGGCCACCGATACGGGCATGATTCTAACGGTAACCCGCGACGAGAACGCGGCACGGTAACGGAAACAAACAACTGCGCGAGCTTCTGTTTTATCCACATTTTGTTCACAATTGTTTCCGTATAAAGCTATGATTCCACATAGGATAAAAGCTCTGGAAAACCCTTTGTAATCGTCATTTAACAGTTGACTCTCCGGGGGTTTCAGTCCAAGATGGACATGGTTCCAAGAGGTTCAGAGAGCAGTAAATCTGGCGAGTGGTAGCGGACCTGGAACGATGATCCGTAGGCGGCTTAGTTATCAAAAGTAATTGACGCCTGCGGGGAGCGAAGGGAAATCGGGCCGCGCGCAAGGGTAAGCTTCTCAGATTCAGCCTCTGACTGAGCGCTACGATCCGGAAGGATGAAAATCCTGAAGGGGAGCGGAAGTTAGAAGGACGTTTGAGAGTTTTGAGCTTGGGAGACGGCAACGGGCTTTTAGCGGCGAACACCCCCGGCGGCGTGAAGAACGCAGTTGAGGATGGGAGCTGGAGGCCGAACGGGCTGGAAGAAGAGTTCAGAATTTCGGCGAAGAGATAGGCCAGGAGCGCTAACCTCGCTGCGGTGGTTCTCGAAAGAGGGCAGTCGCTGCGGGCGAGTAAAAGGCCGTCTTGAGGCGAAGGCTTCTAGCAGGTAGGAAAAGCGAACGGGAATCCGGAGCATCGATCCGTAGCCGGATAAAAGCGGCTACGGGGAGCGAAAGAGGAACGTTTCAACTACTTGCATGCCACGCTCTGACCGTGCATGCCGGTCGGAAGAGCAGACTGTTCAATGGGTCACTTGGAACCATTTTTATTTGGGAGCGGCGACCGCCGCGCGAGCTACATAATTCTCCCGGTATTCCGCGAACGCCTTCGCTACTTGATCCAGCACGGCTCCCTCACTCCGCACGCTGATCCCCTCGATGAACGACGCCGGCAGGAAATCACGCGTGGTGGAACTGATGAATACTTGATCGGCGCGTTCGAGATCCGCCGGAAATAGAGTCTTTTCGCGGGCGAATAAACCGGGCAGCCGAATCTCATCCAGCAGCAACGCCCGCGTGACGCCGGGCAAGCAGCCCGAAGCGAGCGGCGGAGTCCACACCACGCTGCCGTGAACGGCAAATATGTTGGCCGACGTGCACTCGCTGACTTCTCCGCGCTCGTTCAGCAGCACCACTTCATCGAAGCCGCGTTGATGAGCTTCCTCGT
>Ga0302324_100001631_pt1 | contig 54005 bp, 51 predicted proteins | sample Palsa_T0_1_FD_201949 | JGI IMG/M metagenome (GOLD analysis project Ga0302324, IMG submission 201949) | Peat permafrost microbial communities from Stordalen Mire near Abisko, Sweden - Palsa_T0_1 | ecosystem: Environmental > Terrestrial > Soil > Palsa > Peat permafrost | place: Sweden: Abisko...
CGGGCTTGGACCGGCGCGAGATGCGTGTCGGGCAGCGCTACCGCGCGGGCGAGGTTCTGCTGGAAATCACCAAAGTCCGCGCTCCGTGCTCTCAACTGGATGTCTATGGTCCTGCGATCAAACAAGCCGTCTACGATGCGCAGGTCAACGCGGGAGACTTTTCATCGCCGCGCTGGGGATTAAGCGGGTTCTATGCGCGCGTGCTTCGCGCCGGAGTTGTGCGGCCGCGCGATACAATTGAGTTAGTAGACCAAGTCGTCTAACTGAATGGCCAGCCTGCTCGAAACACAGCCACTCCGCAAGCCCGCTCTCGTCCGTGGAGAGGCGGCGCTCCTTTCTCTGGGTCTTCCTCCCGAAGAGCACGATCGGCTCACGGCATACCTCAGAGCCGCGCCCAGTCCGGACGCCGCGATTCACTATCTTCTCAGCCTGAAACAGCAGCAGCCGGAGGCCATCGACCGATTGGCGCATTCCCCATCCGGATTGCAGCACTTCGTTACGGTCACTTCGTTCAGCCGTTTTCTTTCCGAAGAAATTCTACAGAATCCGCAATGGCTGGAAGAAGTGTCGGCGATGAACGGCGTGCTGACAGCCGGGGAGTATAAGAAGCGTCTGGGGAGGTTCCTCAAGGGTCAGCCGGCTCGACAGCCGCTGGCGCTTTCGATGGCTTTGTTCCGCCGCCAGCAAATTCTGCGCATCGTGCTGCGGGACGTGCTGGGGCTCGGCAGCTTGTCCGAGACCACCGAAGACTTGTCGAACCTGGCCGACGCAATTCTGCATGTGGGCTACAAGCGGATCCGCGCTGAATTGGTCGCGCGGTACGGCACGCCTGGCTACGTAGATGAAAATGGCGAGAAGCGGGAATGCGGCATGTCGGTGATCGCGCTCGGCAAGCTCGGTGGACGCGAGCTGAACTACAGCTCGGATATCGACCTGATGTTCGTATATGCGGCGAACGGCGAGACCGACGGCGCGCATCCCATTTCGAACAAGGAATTCTACAAAAAGGTCGCGAACCAATATACCGAGCTGCTCTCGACGTACACCGCCGAGGGCTTGTGCTATCGCGTGGACTTGCGGCTTCGGCCCGACGGAAGTCTGGGCGAGGTCTGCATTTCGCTCGACGGCGCCAAGAGCTACTATCAGGCTCGCGCCCGCGACTGGGAATTGCAGATGCTGATCAAGGCGCGCGTGGCGGCCGGCGAGCCCCAGGCAGGGCGTGAACTGCTGAGCGCCGTGGAGCCGCTGATTTACTCCACCACGCTCGATTTTTCGGCCGTGGAAGCGGTGTCGGCGACGCGCGAGCGCATCAGCGAAAAGTTGAACCGGCGAAAGCTCGCGAAAGCGGCCTTTGATGTGAAGCTGGCCCCCGGCGGCATTCGCGACGTCGAATTTCTGGTGCAGTGCCTGCAGCGGCTGCATGGTGGACGCGTTCCGTGGCTGCGGCATGGCGGCACCATGCTGGCGCTCTCCCGGCTGAGCGACAAGGACCTGCTTTCGGCCGCCGAGTACGGGCGTCTCATCTCCGCCTACCGGTTCCTGCGCAATCTGGAGCACCGGCTGCAAATCGCGGAGGACCGGCAGACACATTCGCTGCCCACCTCGCCGCGCGAGTTGGATCTTCTGGCGAAAAGGATGCCGCCGGCGCAGCTCGGCAGCGCGCCATCGGGTGAAAGGTTACTGCAGGAATTAAACGCTCATCTGGAAGCGGTGCAGGAGATTTACGAGCGCGTGATCCACGCGCAACGTCCCATTTACTACAGCCTGCCTCCGGCGGTGACGCCGCAAATCGAAGCCCTGGAAGTTGTCGAGCCGACGTCCAGCAACGTGATCCGGTTTCTGGATGAGCGCGCGCCCGAACTGGCGCTTCTGGTTTCAAGCCTGCCGTTGCGCCGCGGGGCGGCTGCCTTTGAGCATTTCCTCGAGAAGCTGATGCCGGATTCGCGCTGGCTGGCCCTGCTTAATTCCGATCCGCTGGTGGCGCGGTCCACGCTCGACATCTTCGAAAACACCCCGTATTTTGCCGAAGAGCTGGTCCGCCAGCCCGAATTGATCGAAGAATTGGGCCGCCCAGCGGTGCGTGCCGCCAGTGGCTGCGACGACATCTCGGACCTGCGCCGGTTTTTCCGCCGCGAAATGTTTCGCATCCAGGCCGCCAGTATGTGCCAGCGCGTGCCGGTGTTCGAAACGCTGCAGAACACCTCCGATCTGGCCGACGATGCGATCTCCGCTTGTTATCGAATCGCGGTGGAACACGTTACGGCGTCCCATCCGCCCTGGGCGCCGGGATACCGGCCGCATCGGCAACTCATGGTGATCGCGCTGGGTCGGCTTGGAATGCGCGAATTCGATCTGGCGTCCGACGCCGACCTGGTCTTCGTTCTGCCCGATGAGGATCGCGGCGAGCATGTGTTTTGGACCCGCGTGGCGGAGCGCATTGTCGATCTGATCACCGCTTACACCGGCACCGGCGTGATGTTCACGGTGGACACTCGCTTGCGGCCCAACGGAAGCGCCGGCGCGCTGCTGCAGTCCGAGGCATCGTACAAAGAATACTTCGATAAGAGCGCCGAGGCGTGGGAAGGCATCGCGTACATGAAGGCGCGCGCCGTCGCGGGTGACACCGATCGCGCCACGGCGTTTTTAAACGAACTCCAGAAAGTGGACTGGCGCCGCTACGGCCAGGGAGGCCGTTCCAAAAGAGACTTGTGGCAAATGCGGTTGCGCCTGGAGAAAGAACAAGGACCGGATCACCCGCTCAAGGCCGGACCCGGCGGATTCTACGATATCGATTTCTCGCTATTATTCCTGCGCTTGAGAGCCGGCGGAATCTTCTACAAGGTGCTGAACACGCCGGAGCGCGTGAACATCATCGAGGCCATGGGACATTTGGAACGGGCCGACGCCGAATTCCTGCTGGAAGCCGCCACATTCTATCGCGCCGTGGATCACGCGCTGCGCGTCTACACGGGCCGCGCCGAAACCAGCCTTCCCAATTCCGAAGCGCAGCTTCAGGTTTTGACCGGACTAGTGCATCGCTGGATTCCGGAGCGAGGGAACGGCCAGCCGCTCAAAATCGAGCTCGCGAAAATCCAGAACCGGACGCGCCAGATTTTCGAACGGTTGTTCGCGGGCTGATTCCGCTTGCTCACGCGCGCGGTTCAGTAGGGCGTGCGGTTCGGAGGCACGACCGTGAGGGAGTGGTCAGGCCGGCCGGATCATGTCGAAGCGATCGAGAGTTCGCGTATAGCTATTGCCGGCCATGCGGCCGATCGCGCGGAGTTGATCCGGGTCGATCCGGTAGTTTTGGAAGTACGCGTCGTCGATATGGAACCGGATCACTTGGCCTAACACTAGATGCCCACCGCCTTCCAGGCCGCTCATCTCGATCGTGTAGAGCAGCCGGCACTCCATGTTGATGTGCGATTCGGCGACGCGCGGCGCCTTCACCAGATCGCTCGGAATCGGCGTCAGGCCGGACACTTGAAATTCGTCTACTTCGGGCGGATACTCGCCCGCGCAGAGGTTCATCTTCTGCCCGAACTCTTCGGAAACAACGTTCACCACGAAGTCGCGGGCAGTGGTGATATTGCGCACCGTGTCCTTGCGGGGATCCGGCTTAGCGCGGCGCGACACGCTAAAAACCAGCACCGGCGGATTCCCGCTGGCCACGGTGAAAAAGCTAAAGGGCGCCACGTTGAATGCGCCATCCGGATCCACGGTAGAGACGAAGGCGATGGGACGCGGAACCACGGAGCCGATCAGAAGCTTGTAAACGCTGGAATACGCGGTGGAGGCAGGATCAACGGTCATAAGGGTTTATTTTACACGCACCCGTATAACACCACTTGTGCGTGGTGCTTTTTGGAGCGATGATAGGGATAGAGACCGATATGCAAAGCTCGACCATTTCGGGTAGTTCCAGTTCAGGCGTTTTCGGATCCGGCCTGACCACCGGCGAATCGGCATTTATCGAGCAAGCCAAGCGGGCCGGCCAGCTGTATATTGAACAACCCTACGAATTGTATTCCGAAGAAAATCATCAGGCCTGGCACAAGCTATACGCGCGCATGCTGCCGTGTTGGGATCGGTACGCGAACGAACACTTCATGCAAGGCATACATTCGCTTTGCCTGAATCCGGATCGCATTCCGCGTCTGGACGAAGTGAATCGCTTCTTAAGCCCTCTGACCGGTTTTCAAGCGAAGGCAGTAAGCGGATATGTGCCCAGCTTTGTTTTTTTCGATTGCCTGCGCAACCGCCGCTTCCCCACTACCGTCACAATTCGCCGTTCAGACCAACTCGATTACCTGCCGGAGCCCGATATTTTCCACGACGTGGCCGGCCATGTCCCCATGCACACCGACAAAAACTTCGCCGAGGCTCTGGTGCGCTTCGGCGAATGCGCGCACACGGCGGCCCAACTGGCGGCAGGCATCCGAGGGGCCGATACGCGCGTGCATTACCTCACCAGCGTGATCAAGGCGATGGCGCGATTCTTTTGGTTCACCATCGAATTCGGTTTAATGCGGGGCCGCGACGGTCTGAAGGTTTACGGCAGCGGCCTGCTCAGTTCGTATGGCGAGATCGCCCACGCCATTGAAGCTCCCGAAGTGCAGCGCTACCCGATCCAGCTCGAATGGGCGATTAATCAAGGGTTCGAGATCCACCATTACCAGCCGCTGCTGTTCATTGTAGATTCGTTCGACCATCTGTTCAGCCTGGTGGATCAACTGGAAGCCTGGATGAAGGACGGGAAGCTGGCGAACGTCGCGCCGGGCGAGCCGGAAGTGAACGAGGAAGACCTGAAGAGCTTCCTGGACGCGGCGCTGGACTAACTGGAATATCGGTCATAATAGAAGCATGCGAGTCCGCATAGCTGTCCTCTGTTTCTTCATGGCCCTGTCGCTAGGAGCGCAGAAGCCCTCATCCGCCAGCGCCCCCGCTGCTGCCGACGCCTGGAAAACTTCCGAGACGCTCGGCGACGTCGACCTTTCGGGTCTGACGCCGGTTCAAAAGAAGGCCGTGCTCAAAATCCTGCGCGAGGAGGATTGCTCCTGCCAATGCGGCATGAAGGCGGCCGAGTGCATCATGAAGGACACCAATTGCTCCTATAGCCGCACCATAGCCAAGATCGCGATCCAGGGCGTGAAGGACGGCAAGAGTCTGCTCGAAATCAGCAAGCTGATGGATGCGTCGCCCAAGGCTCACCGGCCCAAGGTGCTGGAGGCGCCGGTCAACATTCCAGTGGATGGCTCGCCCGTGCGCGGACCCGCCGATGCGCGCATCACGCTGGTGGAGTTTTCCGATTTCGAGTGCCCCTTCTGTTCGGCCGCGGTGAAGCAAGTGGATATCGTGATGGCGGCCTATCCCAAGGACGTGAAGCTGATCTACAAACAGTTCCCGCTTTCCATGCATCCGCACGCGCAATTCGCCGCCGAGGCTTCGCTTGCGGCGGGCGCGCAGGGGAAGTTTTGGGAAATGTACGATGTGCTCTTCAGGAATTTCCAGCGCCTGTCGCGCGCCAACGTCATGATCTGGGCTAAGCAGCTTGGTCTGGACGTAGACAAGTTCCAGGCGGATCTGGATTCGCGCAAATTCAAAGCGGTGGTCGAGAAGGACCTCGCGGATGGCGAAGCGGCGGGTGTTTATGGGACGCCGGCCTTCTACATCAACGGCAAGCAGTACAACGGCGAAGTCAGCCTGGCCGCGCTGAAGCCGATCCTGGCTGCCGAGCTGAAGGGCGAAACGAAGGACGCAAAGAGCGAAGACAAGAAAGAAGAGAAAGCGGTCACTGCCAACTAGGCCCGCGTGAGCGTACTGCGCGCTTTGGCCGACACGGGGCTCTTTCTATCCGCTGATCCGTGAGGATCCGTCCCGGCCGACGCTTGCCTATACAATTGCATATCTTCCGGTGCTACCATGGCTTTGCACGCGGATGGCTTCGAATGGGACAAGGGAAATCGTGCCAAGTGCGAGAAGCACGGGCTTTCCGTTTCGGCCATCGAAGGTCTTTTTACTCGCCCTCTCGCCATTCTCCCGGATGCAGCCCATTCGCAGAGCGAGCACCGTTTTCGAGCCATAGGCCGAACAGAAAAGGGACGAGGCGTATTCATCGTGTTCACGCTTCGCCGCAGAGGCGACGAAATGCTGATCCGGCCTGTCAGTGCCCGCTACATGCACAAGAAGGAGATCGAAGCGTATGAAAAAGAAAATCCCGACGTTTAAGACCGACCGCGCGGCGGCGGCCTTCGTTGACAAGGCCGACCTGACGCAATACGATCTTTCAGGCGCACAGTTGACGCGGTTCGAGATCAAGCCGAAAGACAAGTCCATCAACCTGCGTTTGTCTGAAGAGCTTTACAATGCTGTCCGCAAACGCGCCGCCCGCGCGGGCGTGCCCTATCAACGTTTCATCCGCTTGACGCTCGAACGCGCTATCGGCGCACAGAAATAAAAACCTGTACGGCAGAGGGTAGGCTGTGGCGCCTCGGACCATCCTGTCCCGGCGATCGTTGAAAGTCAATCTCGATCATCCCCTCTAACGGGCTGCACGACTCGCGTTTAACGCTTGTATGGCCTCAACGCAGCGGTGGTTGTCTTCGTCTGTTCCGGTCGAAATCCGAATGCAATCGGGAAGCCCCCAACCTGCCAGTGGCCGGATAATGATCCCCTGCTTGACCAACTCAGCTGTAAGTCGAGTTGCCTCCGCGGCGTCGGGCAGCGCCACCATCAGGAAATTGGCTTCCGAAGGAACCACCGTCAGGCCAAGTTCACGCAAGCCTTCGGTGAGAAATTTCAATCCACGCGCGTTCAGTTCGAGCGATTTGTGAAGGAACTCCTTGTCGGCCAAAGCGCCCATACCGGCCGCCTGTGCCAGCGTGCTGGGCTCAAACGGAAGCTTTACTTTGCGTAAGTTGGTAATCAAGCGTTCGTGCGCGAACCCGTAGCCGATGCGAACGCCCGCGAGTCCGTAGACCTTCGAAAACGTGCGCAATGTAATCACGTTGTCGTAGCGATAATGCATTGAATCCGGATAGCGCGGGTTATCTTTCGCGTACTCGAAGTAAGCTTCGTCCAGAATAATGAGGACGCGCTCGGGAACGTGCCGGTAAAACTCGTCGAACTCGTGCTTTGAAAACATGGTGCCGGTGGGGTTATTGGGGTTGACCAGGTAAATCACCTTGGTCCGTTCGTTGATCGCGCCGGCCAGCGCGGTCAGGTCGTAGTGCCAGTCGCGATAGGGCACGGTGCGGTACGCCACGCCGCGCGATCTCGCCAGCACTTGAAAACCAATGAAAGCGGCTTCGGTAGTGAGCACTTCGTCCTCGTCGCCCAGAAAAGTGCGAATGATGTTGGAGATGATGCTTTCCGAGCCGCTGCCCGCAATCACATTCTCGATTTTGGTGTCGTACTTTTCCGCCAGGACGCGGCGCAGATCCAGCCCGCTGTTGGGATAAAGATGCAGCGTGCCCATCGAGCGCACCATGGCTTCAATCGCGAGCGGCGAGGAACCCAGCGGATTTTCGTTCGACGCCAGCTTGCTGACATGGCTCAGGCCATAGGCGCGCTGGACTTCTTCAGCGCTGCGCCCAGCCTCGTAGGGGCGCAATGATTCGATGTAAGGAGGGACGAGCGGCATGCATTTTAGTGTGGCACAGCGTGTTGCCTTGGGAGAAGCATGGCGGCTCGGAACGAATCTGTCACGATTCTGTTCACCAGAGTGAGCTTCCTGCTAGCCCCGTCCCGCCGCCTCCGGTAGCGTAGCATAAGAGCCATAATAGATCGATTCGCCATGCACGCTGTCTCCAAGATCGACCCAGCCGCCGCGCAAACTCCCGGGCTCTACCAGCAGCACAGCACTGGATTCCGCCGCGCGACGTACGTGGATCGCGCCATGGGATCGGTCCACATGGGCACCGGCGTCTGTTTCCTCGATCCCGGCGGCGCCATTCAGCCCCATCTGCACTCTTTCGAGGAAAGCTTCTACATCCTGGAGGGAAGCGTTCTCGCGCAGATTGGAGACAAGACGCACTCGCTCGGCCCTGGCAATTTTGGATTGATCCCAACCGGAACGCCGCATTCATGGAAAAACACGGGAGCTGGCTTAGCCCGATGGCTCGAAATGCAGGCGCCGCAGCCACGGCCTGAGGATTACGGCGGAAGAGACACATTTTTTTCCACGAACGCCGCCGCGCCGCTGGATGTGAGCGCTCCGATCGGCCACTTCGACGAGTCGCAACTGCCCCGCCCCGGCGCTCCGTCGCAAATGGAAGGGTTCAACCCGACGACGGGCGTCGCCATCAAGATGTTCGTCGATCGCTCGCTCGGCGCCACGCACCAATCGCTGTTCTTGATTCAATATTCACCCGGCGCGAAGATCGATGCGCACGATCATACCTTCGAAGAGTCGTACTTGATTGTCGGCGGGCGTGTCCACGCGATCGCGGATGGCTCGAGCTACGACCTGGGCCCCGGCGACGTAATCTGGACTGGCGTCGGCTGTATTCACAGCTTCGCCAACAACGGCGCCGAACCGGTCCGCTGGATTGAGACACAGGCGCCGCTGCCGCCCGCCAAGGAAATATTCCGATTCGAGCGCGATTGGACGAAATTCGCATAACTGGAGAACACCATGTCGACAGAAGCCAAACCCATTTTCGGCGCCACGCGCACCGCGCCGTTCACTTCGCAGGAGTTTCTGGAGAGTCTCAGGGACGGGCGCGAGATCTGGATCTACGGCGAGCGCGTGAAGGACGTCACCACCCATCCGGCGTTCCGCAACACGGTTCGCATGCTGGCCCGCTTGTACGACGCGCTGCATGACCAGCGCAAGTCGATCCTCTGTACCGAAACCGACACCGGCAGCGGCGGCTATACCCACCATTTTTTCAAAGCGCCGCATAACGTCGAGGAAATGGTGGCGTCGCGCGACGCCATCGCTGAGTGGGCGCGCGTCACCTACGGCTGGATGGGCCGCAGTCCCGATTACAAGGCTGCGTTCCTGGCCACGCTGGGCGCAAATTCAGACTTCTACACGCCGTATCACGAAAACGCCCGCCGCTGGTATAAGAAGGTGCAGGAAGAGGTCACCTTCGTCAACCACGCCATCGTGAATCCGCCGGTGGATCGCAACAAGGAACTCGCCGAAGTGCGCGACGTGTACATGCATGTGGAGAAGGAAACCGATGCCGGCCTGGTGATCAGCGGCGCGAAAGTGGTGGCTACCACGTCCACGCTGACGCACTACAACTTCATCGCGAACAACGGCGCGCTGCCCATCAAGACCAAGGATTTCGCGTTCGTCTGCATCGTCGCCACCGATTCGCCGGGCGTTAAACTCTTCTGCCGGCCATCCTACGAAATGACCGCGGCGGCCGTTGGCAGTCCGTTCGACTATCCTTTATCCAGCCGGCTCGACGAGAACGATTCCATCATCGTCTTCGACAAAGTCCTCGTTCCCTGGGAGAACGTTTTCGCGTACGGCGATATCGACAAGGTCAACAACTTCTTCCCGCGCTCCGGATTTCTTCCCCGCTTCATGTTCCACGGATGCGTGCGGTTGGCGGTGAAGCTCGATTTCATCGCGGGCCTGTTGCTCAAAGGCGTGGAAGCCACCGGTTCTAAGGATTTTCGCGGCGTGCAGGCGCAAGTGGGCGAAGTGCTGGCATGGCGGAATCTGTTTTGGGGGCTCACCGATGCGATGGCGCGCACCACCACGCCTTGGACTCCCGGTTATGTTCTGCCCAATCTCGATTACGGCCTGGCCTATCGCGTCGCATCCAATTTAATCTATCCGCGCCTCAAGGAGATCATCGAGAACGTTCTCGCCAGCGCGCTCATTTATCTGCCTTCGCATGCCAACGATTTCAAGGTGCCTGAAATCCGCAATTATCTGGAGACGTTTGTGCGCGGCTCCAACGGCTACTCGGCGCTGGATCGCGTGAAGCTGATGAAGCTGATGTGGGACGCCATCGGCACGGAGTTCGGCGGTCGGCACGAGCTGTACGAGCGCAACTATTTCGGTAATCACGAGAGCATTCGTTTTGAAACCCTGATGGTGGCCGATCAGTTGGGCCAATCGGCGAAGTACAAGGGTTTCGCCGAGCAGTGCATGTCCGAATACGACCTGGACGGCTGGACGGTCCCGGACCTGATCAATCCGGATGATATTAATATTGTTATGAAGAATGGCCGCAAATGATGCCCGCACAATCGACACCAGGCAGTTTCGCAATGCGCTGGGCCGCTTTGCCAGCGGCGTCACGGTTCTGACGGCAGAGTACGAGAATCAAACGCACGGCATGACCGCCAATGCGTTTGTTTCGGTTTCGCTCGATCCGCCCCTGATCCTGGTTTCGTTGGACAATCGCTCTAATATGCACCGCATCCTGCCAGCAGTGCGGCGCTTCGGCATCAGCGTGCTGGCCGAAGATCAGGAACCGCTCAGCAACCATTTCGCGGGGCGCACCGTGGCCGGACTGCACCTGCGTTTCGTAACGCGCCGCGACATCCCGCTGCTGGCGGGCGCGGTAGCGTATTTCGTAGTCGAGGTGATCGACATTCATGCGGCGGGCGACCACACGCTCTACATCGGACGAGTGGAGCATTTTGAATCGGGCGAGGGCAATCCACTGCTGTTCCACGCCGGACGCTACGGCAAGATTCGGGAAGAAAAAGGACGGCCAACGGAGTGGCCGCAGGACGAGCTTTCGTTGTTCTCGATCGGCAGCGTGGATCCGCCGATTACGTAAGGACCGCTCCCTCACGGTCGCGGTTCTGAAGCAGAGTTCTGAACCCCGCGCGTCAGCAAGGGGCGCTACCCGACGGCTGAGGTTTTGGCCGGCGAATCCACGGTGTTCTCGTTGAAGCTGTATCCGAAGCCGCGAACCGCGCGGATGAACGTCGGATTGGTCGGGTCCATCTCGATCTTTTGGCGCAGCCGCAAGATGTAAACGTCCACAGTCCGGTCGGTAACCGCCCGGTCGTGCCCCCAAACCGAATCCAGAAGCTGCTCGCGACTGTAAACAACCCCGGGGCGGCTCATTAGAAACTCGAGCAGCCGGAATTCCGTGGCAGTCAGAGCCACTTCGGCGCCATGTAACGTGACCCTGCAGCTCGCGCGATCCAGCTCCAGTTCCCCGGCTCGCACGGTGCGCGCGGGCGAGGTCTGTGAGCGGAACTGGTTCTTCACCCGGGCGATCAGTTCACGGATGAAGAACGGCTTCACCATGTAATCGTTGGCGCCCAGTTCCAGGCCCAGGATGCGATCCGTTTCCGAAGCGCGAGCCGTCAGAAAAATGATGGGCACATGCGCCAGCTCGGAATGATTTCGCAGGCCTTTGCAAATCTCGAGGCCGTCGGAATCCGGCAGCATGATATCGAGGATCGCCAAGTCCGGCCGCTCGCGCCGGCAAAGCTCAATCGCCCCGCGGCCGGTCTGCGTGCCCGCGACCGCGAATCCCTCTTTCTCCAGGTTGTACTTCAGCAGCGAGTAGAGGTCGGCATCGTCTTCGATGAGGACTATTTTCTTCATGGGCCCTTACTTGAAGGTAACCCGATTCGCGTTACGAACGCATTACAGCTCAGTTAACGCTGGTTGAAGGCCGTACTTTCTTCTACATGTCCTGGAGAAGTTTGGTATAAGCCCCGCTCGAATATGTAACGGCTGACAGCCGGCGGCAACTCCTCGGGCATCTCTCCGGCGGCTAGTTTGCGCCTTATTTCTGAAGAAGATACCGGCAGTGCGAGGGTGTCCAGCCGATGTACCCGCGCGCCCGGAGGCGCCGAATAGGGATGGCCCGGGCGCGTCACCACAATGAATTCGGTCAAACGTACCAGATCCTGCCAGCGGTGCCAGGTCGGGACTTCGGCGAAGGCGTCCCGCCCAATAATGAAATAGGGCTGCTCGCCCAGCGCGCGCACCCGCTCCACCGTTTCCACTGAGTAGCTCTTCCTATCGCCCGTGTATTCGCCCGATTCAAGGCGCGATGCGATAAAGCGGGGATCCGCCTGGCAGGCCAGTTCCGTCATGCGGAGGCGATCCTCATACGTCGCGCCGGTGTGCGCGGTTTTGTGCGGCGGATAGGCGGCGGGAATAAACCAGACCTGGTCCAGGTGAAATTGGTGCGCGGCTTCGCGCGCCACGTCGAGATGGGCGTTATGGATGGGGTCGAAAGTTCCGCCGAACAAGGCCAGTCGCATGACTAGATCTTCCGGCAATACATTTCAACCGGGATTTGTTCAGTTTAGCGCACCGCGGAAATCGTGCGCTGGCTCAGGAACCAGGCTTGGCAATCGCTGCCGGCCCGGCGGGATTTCGTGGAATACGACCCGTCCGCGTGCATGTGGCGGGCGCCCACTTCATCGTGCAGATACGAATGCAGTACTTCGTCGCGCAACCGTTTGACGATCTCCGGCTCCAGCACCGGAAACAAAACCTCCACGCGCCGGTTCAGGTTACGCGGCATCAGATCCGCGCTCCCGAGATAGCACTCCTCGGCGCCATTGTTCCGGAAGTAAAAAATGCGGCTGTGTTCCAGAAACCGGCCCAGTACGCTGCGGACCTGAATGTTCTCGCTGACGCCTGGGGCGCGGGGACGCAGACAACACGCGCCGCGCACAATCAGATCGACGCTCACGCCCGCTTGGGAGGCCTGATAGAGCAGCTTGATGATAGGACCGTCTTCCAGGGCATTCATCTTCAGGATCAAGCGGCCCTTGCCGCCTGCGTGCTGGATGTCGATTTCCCGCTGAATCATCTCTTCGATCCGCTGGCGGAGATTGAGCGGCGCCACTAAGAGCCTGCGGAAGGTTTTCTTGCGTGAATAGCCGGTCAGATAGTTGAAAAAATCGGTGGCGTCCGCGCCGATCTGCTTATCGCACGTGAACAAGCCGAGATCGGTGTAAAGGCGAGCGGTGGCCGGGTTGTAATTTCCGGTGGCGAGATGGCAATATCTCCGGATGGAATCGCCCTCGCGGCGCACCACCAGGATCACCTTGGAATGCACCTTCAGTCCGAGCAGGCCATAAACCACGTGAACGCCCTCGCGCTCCAAGGCTCGCGCCCACTCGATATTGCTCTCCTCGTCGAAGCGCGCTTTCAGCTCCACCACCACGGCCACCTGCTTGCCGTTTTCCACGGCTTCCAGCAGCGCCTCCACAATCGGTGAATTGCGTCCCAGCCGGTACAGCGTCATCTTGATGGCCAGGACATCGGGGTCGCGCGCGGCCTTGCGCAGGAACTCCACCACCGGCTGAAAGGACTCGTAGGGATGATGCAGCAATTGATCCTGCTGCCGGATCAGATCGAAGACGTCGTCTTCCTTCGACGCGAAGGCCGCCGGAGTATGGGGCAGGAACGGCTTGTCCTTTAAATCCGGACGATCCAGATTGAGCAGATTGCGCAAACGGCCGAGATCCAGCGGACCGTTCACGCGATAAATGTCGGAAGAATCCAGCTCCAACTTGCCGGCCAAAAACTCGATCATCGACGACGGCGTGCGCGAGTCCACTTGCAGGCGTACCGCGTCGCGAAAGCGGCGCTGCCAAACAGCTTCTTCGATGGTTTCGAGCAGGTCACCCGTTTCCAGCTCCTTGATCGCGACCTCGGCGTCGCGCGTCAGGTGAAAAACGTGCGCCCGCAATATCTCGAGGCCGGGAAACAGATGCTGCAAATTGGCGATGATCAACTGCTCCAGCCAGACGAAGCCGGACTCGCGGGCCGCCGGATTTGCTCCCACGGGCGGCGCGTCGACAGGCGGCACTACTGGAAGCGACACGGGAAGCAATTGGGGCAGGGTATCGGGAACTTTCACCCGCGCGAAACGTTCCTGGCCGCCAGGCTCGCGAACCGCCACCGCGATATTCAAACTGAGGTTCGAAATGTGCGGAAACGGCCGGCCTGGATCGAAGGCCAGTGGAGTAAGGACGGGGAACACCTTGTCGGCGAAAAACGTGTCTAGCTGGGCACGTTGATCCAGACTGAGATCCGCCAGGTTGAGCAGACGGATATGATTGGCTTCAAGCGCTGGAATCAGCTCTTCCCGGAGGAATTCATAAGCCCCATTGACCAACCGCCCCACCACCTCGCGAATGGCTTCCAGAGTTTCCGAAGGGCCGCGCCCATCCAGCCCGCATTCGTGGACGCCGTTCTCGATCTGCTGCATCAAGCCCGCGACGCGCACCATGAAGAACTCGTCGATGTTGGACCCAAAGATCGAAAGGAATTTCACCCGCTCTAGCAGCGGTGCGCGCCGATCGCGAGCCTCTTCCAGCACGCGGCGCTGGAATTCCAAGTGGCTGAGCTCTCGATTCAGGTATAAAGAGGGGTCGTCGGGCAGGTCTGTGAGTCTAAGCGGCGCCCGGACGGGTTCGGCACACATGCATTACTAAGTGTACCGAACCGGCAGCAAGGGTTGTGTTACAAAGCAGTGCTGTGTTACAGGGCAAAAGGTTAGTTTTGCTCAACCACTCGCAGGTCGTTGGTCACCGAGAAAACTCCTGGAACCGAATTCGCCCGGAGATACGCGGTGTTTTTGTCGGTCTGGTTATCCACCACGCCCACCAGCGTTACGTGTCCGTTGTCCACGATGATGTGGATCGAGGGTTGGGTGCCCATCCCATACCGATATAGTCCGCCGAATCCGTAAATCGAACGGTACTCCGCCATTCGAATGCGATTGTCGAAGGAAGACAGAGGCAGCAGGCGGATGTTATCAATCACCTGCGTTACGCCTGCCAGGTGCTTCACGGATCGCTCGGCGTCGTTCTTCACCACTGGCTGCGTCACTTCGCCTAACAAGGTCACAACTCCGTTATCGACGCGATAGCTCAAGTCGTCGAACACGCTGTAGTAGGGAATCATCACCAATTCATGCCGCACTTGGGCTGTCAAATCCTGAGGCGCGTTTCCGTTGCTGCCAAACATCGGGACGCTCGCAATCGCTAGCGCCGCAGCCATTGCAATGCTCTGAAAAATCGGTTTCATATACTCTTCTCCATCCACTCCATCTGATGTTTGGCGGGTAGGCGCGGTTGCTCCGATTACGGAGCTTTACAGGCAACAGCTTGCGGGGTTATTATCCTTTGAAAGCAAGCTAAAACTGCTAAGCGAAGGAGATCATGAAAGGCAAAACGATCCGGGTGACCCTGTTCGTTGGGGTATTTCTTTCTGTTCTAGTGGCACTGGCGATGGCTGCCCAGGACAGATACACGTTGAAAGTTCCGAACGGGCTTGCATTCTCCGAGTTCAGGGGATACGAAGACTGGCAGGTTGTCGCTCCCAGCGAGACCGACGCCGCAGACGTGATACGAGTGATCTTAGCGAATCCCGTGATGATGAAGGCCTACAGGGCTGGCATTCCGGCCAACGGAAAGCCCTTCCCCGACGGCTCCAAGGTTGCCAAGATCGAATGGCAACCGAGAAAGATTACCGACGTTCCTTTTTCTGCCAGCAAGCCGGACACCGTGCCGGGAACCCTGACCGAGGTTGAGTTAATGGAGAAGGACACCAAGCGATTCTCGGACACTAACGGATGGGAATACGGCGTGTTTAAATATGATGCCGCGTCCGACACCTTTGCGCCTGACGGCAAAGACGCCAAGTGCGGAGCCTCATGCCACAAGCCAGCGGCGGCAACGGATTTCATTTTTACGGCTTACCCGAAGAGGTGAGCGGCGGAGAACGGGCTAGGCACGCTATGATGCCCAGGCACGCTATGATGGAGGTTAAGCCCTTCTATTTACCTCCATGTCAGAATCACGCACGCCCGAACCAGGTATCAACAGTTGGCTCGAAGACGAGCTATATCAGCAGTATCTAAACGATCGCAAGGCTGTCGACGAAAGTTGGAAGGAAGTCTTCGAGACTAATGGTGGCGCTGGTCCGGGGAACGGTTCTCACGCCGAGCCGTCGGTCGCGCTGCATAATGGAGGCCACGTCGGCGGCCAGGCGTCTGCGTCTAGCCTGCCGGCCGTTCCCGAGCATCAGCCCATAGCCGGTGAAACGCTGATGCCGTTGCGCGGCGCCGCGGCTCGCATCGCCGAGAACATGAACGCCAGCCTCAGCATCCCGCTGGCAACATCCCAACGCGTGATGCCGGTGAAGGTGATCGACGAAAATCGCCGCATCCTGAACGAGCACCGCACGCTGATCGGCAAGAGCAAGATCTCCTACACGCACATCATAGCCTGGGCGATCGTCAAGGCGCTGCGCAGCAATCCTACCTTGAATCACGCGTATGCGGAAACCAACGGCCAGCCGTTCCGCGTGGTGCGCGACAGCGTGAACATCGGCATCGCGGTGGACGTAGCCGGCAAGGACGGCGCGCGCTCGCTGAAAGTGCCGAATATCAAGGATGTGGCTGCGTTGAATTTCAGCGAGTTCCTGGCTGCCTTCGACGACATCATCGCGCGGGCGCGCAGCAATAAACTGACGGTGCAGGATTTTGAAGGCACCACCATATCGCTGACCAATCCGGGCACGGTGGGCACTCTTGGTTCGGTGCCGCGGCTGATGCCCGGCCAGGGCGCCATCATTGCTACCGGGGCTATCGATTATCCGGCTGAGTATCACGGCGTCACCGACCAGCTACGCGCCGTGCTGGGGTTGAGCAAGGTAATGACGGTGACTTGCACCTACGATCACCGCGTGGTGCAAGGCGCCGAGTCCGGTATGTTTCTCGGCCGCCTCCAGGCGTTGCTCGAGGGCGACAGCGAGTTTTACGAACAGATTTTCTCGGATCTGAAAATCCCGCACAAGCCCGTACATTGGGAACCGGATCGTCCGGTTTCGATTCCAGGCTTGCGCGGCGGCCAGCGCGACGATGTGGTCAAGGAAGCCGCCGTATTGCAGTTGATCAACGCCTATCGCGTGCGCGGCCACCTTATTGCCGACTTTGACCCGTTAGGTTCGGAGCCGGTGTATCATTCCGAACTCGACCCGGCCACCTATGGCCTGACCATTTGGGATTTTGACCGCGAGTTTCTCACCGGCACATTGATGTCGGAGGACGATCAGCGGCAAAAGATAGCCACGCTGCGCGAAATCCTGGAGACGCTGCGCCAGACCTACTGCGGAAAAATCGGATGCGAGTACATGAACATCCAGATTCCCGAGCAGAAGCGCTGGCTGCAGCTGCGCATGGAGCCCACCGGCAATCGCTGGCCGCTCGACCCGCAGACTAAGCTGCGCGCATTGCGGCGCGTGATCGAAGCCGAGGAGTTCGAGCGCTTTCTGCATACGCGCTTCATCGGGCACAAGCGTTTCTCGCTGGAGGGCGGCGAATCCGCCATCGCGATTCTGGACGAAATCCTGGATCGCGCGGCTGACACCAACGTGCACGAGACCGTGATCGGCATGGCCCACCGCGGGCGCTTGAATGTGCTGGCCAATATTGTCGGCAAGTCGCTGGTGCAACTGTTTTCCGAATTCCAGGGCATCGATCCCGACAGTACGCAAGGTTCGGGCGACGTGAAATATCACCTGGGCGCGAGCGGCGTGCGCAAATCGTCATCGGGCCGCGAGATCGTGGTTTCGGTCGCGTTCAACCCCAGCCATCTGGAAGCGGTGGATCCGGTGGTGGAGGGGTTGGTGCGGCCCAAACAGGACCGCCTTGGCGATACCAGGCGCGAGCGCGTCATCCCGATCCTGATTCACGGCGATGCGGCCTTTGCCGGCCAGGGCGTGGTTCCCGAAACGCTCAACCTCTCGCAACTGGAAGGCTATACAACGGGGGGCACCATTCACCTGGTGATCAACAACCAGATCGGTTTCACCACCAATCCGAATGAAGCGCGTTCGACGCCCTATTCCACCGATGTTGCGCGCATGGTGCAGGCGCCTATCTTCCACGTCAACGGCGACGATCCGGACGCTTGCATTCGCGTAGCGCAGATGGCCTACGACTATCGCCAGACGTTCAAGCGCGACGTGGTGATCGACATGTTCTGCTATCGCCGGCATGGTCACAACGAAGGCGACGACCCAAGCTACACGCAGCCGATTCTGTATCGCAAAATCCGCAATCATCCGTCGGTCGCGGCGCAGTACTCCGATCTTCTGGTGCGCGAGCGCCTCATAGACGCCCAGCAGGTGGATCAGATCCGCAAGAGCATCAACCAGCGGCTCAACGAAATATTCGACGCTTCCAAGCAGAACCAGGAAGAGTACCAGCTCCAGGATCTGAGCGCGGTGGAACTGGACGACATCGCGGCGCCCAGCCCGAACACCGCTGTGGATAGGGCCGCGCTGGAGCGCGTGGTTCACGGCATCACTACGTTTCCGGACGATTTCCACGTGCACCCCAAGCTGGAAGGCACGCTCAAGAAACGCCAGGAAGTTCTGCGCGGAGCGCCCATCGATTGGGCCACGGCGGAAACGCTGGCCTTCGGAACTTTGGTGATGGAACGGACGCCGGTCCGGTTAAGCGGGCAGGATAGCGGCCGCGGAACGTTCAGCCAGCGCCACCTGGAACTCTACGACAGCGAAACCGGCGAGCGCTACATTCCTTTGCAGCATCTCGCGCCCAATCAGGCGCGCTTTGAAGTCTACGACAGTTCGCTCAGCGAGTACGCCGTGATGGGATTTGAGTTCGGCTACAGCGTGGCCGATCCTCTGACGCTGGTGCTGTGGGAGGCGCAGTTCGGCGATTTCGCCAATGGCGCGCAAATCCTGATCGACCAGTTCATCGCCAGCGCCGAATCCAAATGGGGCCAGCCGAGCGGCCTGGTGTTGCTGTTGCCGCACGGCTACGAAGGACAAGGCCCGGAGCATTCCAGCGCGCGCATCGAGCGTTTCCTCACTTTATGCGCCGAGGACAATCTGCAAGTGGTGAACGCCAGCACGCCCGCGCAGTATTTTCATTTGCTGCGCCGCCAGATGCACGGCGGAGCGGATCGGCGCGGGGTCCGCAAACCGCTGATCGTCTTTACCCCCAAGCGAATGCTGCGCCATCCCAAGGCTGTCTCGAATATCAACGAATTGATGACGGGGACATTCCGCGAGGTGCTGGACGATACCACGGGCATCGAGTTATCGCAGGTCCGTCGCGTGTTGCTGTGCTCCGGGCAGGTGTATTACGATATCCTGGCGGCGCGCGAAGAGCGCAGGATACAGAATGTGGCGATCGTCCGATTGGAGCAGATGTATCCGTTCCGCGCTGATCAGGTTCGGGATATTTTAGCGCGCTATCCGGAAACGGCCGAGGTAGTGTGGGTGCAAGAGGAGCCGCGCAACATGGGAGCGTGGCGTTTTGTGCAAGAGCAAATGCAGCCGGTCCTCGAACCGACCCGGCGCGTGCTCCGCTATGCCGGCCGCGCCGCGAGCGCCAGTCCCGCCGCAGGATCGCTCAAGCGCCATCAGCAGGAGTTGGCGGAACTGCTGGACCAGGCGTTTTCGGCCGAGATGAAGCTGGAAACGGCAATGCCAGCCAAGCGGCGCCGCAAGCGCTAGCTCAGGCAGCCACCCGGGGATCCGGGACCGGATAACCGATCGCAAAATGGTATACCACCACCTGTGCTGGCTTGGGCGTCAGGTTGAGATACCGGTGTACCTCATCGTCGAAGAACGCGCCGATGCCGGTGGCTCCCAGCCCTAGCGCTTCGGCGGCGAGATAGAGCCGCTGTCCGATGGCGCCAGCTTCGAAATGCACGTAGCGATAGCCGCGCTCGCCGTGCGCGCGGACGGCGCGGTTGAGATCCGCGATCATCGAAAACGCTACGCAGGCATTACCGGCGAGATCCTGGCCGAGGCTTAGCCCCGCGGCCGCGACACGCTGGTCGCCGGTTTTAATCAACTCCAATTCGGCGCGCTCGGGCCAGCATCGATAGGCTCCCTGATGCAACCCGTCGACGCGATGGACATACAAATAGAGCTGGATAAAATTCGGGGTGGTCGTGGACAGGATCGCCGAAAGCTGCGCGAGCGACATCGATTGTGCGCCGCCCACGAAGTCCAGCGCCGAACGGCGCTTGCGCGCGGCCTCGCCAAAGCTCAGTGTAGATGATTCCGGAGGAGGCAGCTTGATTTCGCCCGAGCCAGTCGGAGCCGGCTCCGCGCGCGAATCGAGCTTTATAGTTTTCGTGGCGCTGTGAATGGCTTCAATCGATGGATAGGCGATGACTTCTTCCGAAAGCTGGTTCGCTTGCCCGCCGTACCAAATAGTCTCTCGATGCTCGGGCCCCTGCACTGGAATGGACTTGCCGCGCAGCTCGAGAATCAGCATCGGCCACTCATCTCCGTTGAGCCGGCAGAACCGCGCCACGTCATCATCCGGGAAGTCTCGAACCGCACAACTTTCGCATCCCATGGCTCGGGCAGCCAGCGCCAGCGCCTGCCAGGCGTGCCCGATGTCGTGCAGGCAGTAGCGATAGGCCCGGTCCCTGTATTTCCAGGCCTCGCGCCACGCGATGCTGGTCAGAATAAATACGATGGGCGCGGAGTTCGCAATCCCTGGTATCTCAAAATCGCCGATCGCGCGCTGCTCCGCCATGTGCGACGAAGGGCGGTAATGATACAGTCCATCCGGCCATTGCTTCAAACCGCGCGTGATGAAGTGAAATTCCGTCGGATGCAGATTGCCCGAGGATGGATTCACACGCAGAGCATAGCGGTCGCCGGTCGATGGTACCAGCTTGGACGCGCTGATCGAGGCGGAATAAAACAGCAGCTGCGAAAGGAACGCTGGGCCGTCCGCCGTCGGAATCTCGGGGTTGGGCGGGTCCGCCGGAAGATCCAGCACCGGCACGCCCTCGTAATGCCGGAACGGATCGGGCATGTTCTTCCAATCGAGAACATACTGGCTCCGCCGCAGCGACTGGACACTGTGCTTGGTGAATTCGTGATACTCGCGCCAAGCCATTTGCCAATCGAGCTAGCTGTTACGCGCTGCCCTCGATGGGAGCCTGCCAGCGAAACAGGAAAAAGTGGTGGCCGCACAGCGAGCAGCGGTAGGGCAAGAGGATCCAGTGGAGAGCTTTCTCCATGCCATTTCGAACGCCTACGCCTCTAAAATCGACAGATCTGCAATGCGGACATTGCGTGGAGAACATAGCGTTCTTCCTCATTCCTAGCCATCAGTTTTCGCCGCACTGCCTGTGCCGCGGGTTTGATTACTCCGAATTGACGGCGTGAATTTACCGGCATTCGCGTCGCTGCTCCGGGCCAAGTCCGGACGGCTGGCCTCGCGGGCCGCTTTAATCTGCTCCGGTGTCCTCAAGTCGGGCTCGGACAGCTTCACATGTTCCCGGGCCCGAGTGACTTGACGCTTATGTCGTTTCGCTAATCGTTTGTCCATGTTGGGAGTTTACCGCAGCGTGGTTTACCGCAGCCATCCCTGCAGGCTCCGGCCAGACATTCACCATTATCAGTTAATTATTGTTGCTTGTCAAGCACAAGCCGTGGCAAAATGGAAGAGTGATTCACCAAAACTGGTGAATTATCGTTCGAGGACCATGTGGACGTATCCCTTGTCATCAAGCAGCGTTTGAATGAGCTAGGCCTGGATCAAAGAGATCTGGCTGCCGCCACTCAAGTGACTGATTCCTATATCTCACAGCTCCTTACGCGAAGGAAGGCCCCGCCTGCCCCCGGGCGAACGGATATCTACGACAAGATGGGCGAATTCCTGAAGCTTCCTGTAGGCGAGCTCTCCAGACTGGCGGAAGTTCAGCGGCAGGAGGAGTTGAAGAAGCGAGTGACCGAGCCGCCCCGGCCGCTCTTCAAACAGTGCCGGGATTTGATCCAGCGCAAATGCCAGCCTGAAAAGCGCAACGAAGTCAGCAGGATTTTCGAGCGGGAGCCTTTCGGGGAACTCGAGCGCTTGGTCACCCAAAAACTCTTGGATGTTGCTCAAGGTATTGCCAAAGAGGAATTGCGAAGCGAGGAGTGGCTTCGTTTGATGGCCCAGCTCAGTGGGCGCAGCTACCAGCAAATGCGCGTCACGAGTCTGGAGTTTCTCGATACCGACGTCTTCAGCATCTCGGTCGAGAATTGTGTCGCTTTCCTCGAGCCGATGATCGACTCCTGGGACATCGATCTCAAGACCTTCGGCTTGGAGGTGGCGCTGAACCGCCGACTGGCGCCAGGCACCGTCAAGCGATTTGAATTTGTGGAACAGGAACAACAAAAACGCTTCGGAATAGAACCGGGCTTCGAGCAGTTTCTGAACGATAAGTCACTGAGCGGCGATGCCACCGAAGAGGAAATCGAGTTTCTGAAGACTCTGGAGTTCAAGGGCAGGCGGCCTACTCCTCTGTACTATTACCGGGAACTGCAAAACCTGAGGGACCCGCTGCATTTTACGGTGGCGGCACGGCATGAGGAGGACCCGACGACGAATGCAACAAACCGATAAAGTTCGTAAAATCGCTTTTGTCGGCGACCATCTGCCGCGCAAATGCGGCATCGCCACCTTCACGTCCGACTTGCTTGCGGCCGTTGCGGCCGCGCATCCGGAAAGCCAGTGCTTCTGTGTGTCCGTCAATGACATCAAAGGTGGTTACGATTACCCGGAAGTAGTTCGCTTCGAGATTGAAGAGCAGGACTTGTCGTCCTATTTGCGCGCCGCCGACTTCCTGAATATCAGCAACGTGGATATCGTCTGTCTGCAGCATGAGTTCGGCATTTTCGGCGGACCGGCCGGCAGTCACATTTTGGCGTTCCTGCGCGAGCTGAGGATGCCGGTTGTCACCACGCTTCATACTGTTTTGCGCGAGCCGAGACCCGAGCAACGGCGCGTATTGCAGGAGGTTATCTCTCTTTCCACGCGGGTGGTGGTTATGGTGGAGCGCGGGCGTCAAATGCTGCAGGACATCTACCACGCGCCGCCGGCGAAGATCGATCTGATCGCGCATGGTATTCCCGACGTCGGGTTCGTCGACCCCACCTATTTCAAGGACCAGTTTGGCGTGGAGGGCAAAGTGGTGTTGCTCACCTTCGGCCTGCTTTCTCCCAACAAGGGTATCGAGTATATGCTCAACGCGCTGCCGCGGATTCTGAGCGAGTTTCCGGACGTAGTTTATATTGTCCTGGGGGCCACGCATCCCAACGAACTGCGCGAGCACGGCGAAGCCTACCGGGTGAGCCTCGAAATCCTTGCCAAGAAAAACAAGGTCGAGAAGAACGTTATCTTCTACAACGATTTCGTGGATCTTGAAAATCTGAAGGCGTTCATTGGCGCCGCGGACCTCTACATCACGCCTTACCTGAACGAAGCTCAGATCACCTCCGGGACCCTGGCTTACACCTTCGGAGCCGGCAAAGCGGTGATTTCCACGCCCTATTGGCATGCTGCCGAACTGCTGGCGGACGATCGCGGAGTGCTGGTGCCGTTCGGCGACGCGCCCGCGATCGCACGGGAAGTGGTCGCATTGCTAAGGGACGACACGCGCCGCCACGCAATGCGCAAGAACGCTTATCGGATCGGCCGCGAGATGGTTTGGAGCAACGTCGCTCAGCTCTATATGCGTTCGTTTGAAGCTTCGCGGCTGGAGGGCGCCGCGCTGTCGCGAAAATTTCTGGTCACCAAGACGCTCGATCAGCGGCCGCGCGAGCTGCCGGAGCTGAAGTTGAATCATCTCTCGCGGATGACCGATTCCACCGGCGTATTCCAGCACGCCATCTTTGGCGTTCCGAATTTTTCAGAGGGCTATTGCACCGACGACAATGCGCGTGCCTTTATCCTCGCGGTGCTGCTCGGTGAACTGGAAGAAGAGCCGGAGCGGGCGCGAAACATCGCCACCACGTGCGCCGCGTTTCTGCATCACGCGTTCGACACGCAAACCAAGCGCTTTCATAACCACATGAGTTTTGACCGCCGCTGGCTGGACGCCCAGGGCTCCGAGGATTGCCAGGGACGCGCGCTGTGGGCCCTGGGCGTCGCCGTGGGACGTTCGCCGTTCCGGACCTTCCAAATGATCGCTGGACAACTTTTTGCGTCGGCCTTGCCGGCCTTGACGGATTTCACTTCGCCGCGGGCCTGGGCCTTCGGCCTGATCGGGATTCACGAGTATCTGCGGCGGTTGAGCGGCGATAGCCTGGTCAATCAAACCCGCGAGACACTGACTTGCCGGCTAATGGAGCTGTTCGAGCAGAGCGCCACGCCGGATTGGTGCTGGTTTGAAGACGAGCTGTCCTACGACAATGCGAAGCTGGCCCACGCGTTGATTCTGAGTGGGCATGCCACGGGACAGCCGCCGGTCTTTGAGCGCGGCCTGGAGGCATTGCGCTGGCTGAACGACCTGCAAATCTCCGAGAACGGCCACTTTCGGCCGATCGGCAGCAATGGTTTCTACCGCCGCGGAAGCACGCGCGCGAATTTCGATCAGCAGCCCGTCGAGGCGCAAGCCATGGTCTCGGCCTGTCTGGAGGCGTATCGCGCCACATCGGACGTCTGGTGGTACGAACAGGCCGAACGCGCCTTCGATTGGTTCATCGGCTGGAACGATCTTGGTTTGGAACTCTACTCGCCCGAAAGCGGCGGCTGCGGAGACGGCCTGCACGTGGATCGCGTCAACGGAAACCAAGGCGCGGAATCCACGCTGGCCTTCCTGCTTTCTCTGACGGAAATGCGCCTGGCGCAGAACATGGTGACAAGCTTTAAAGAACCGATCGCGATCGGAGCATACGCAATTACGTGAGCGCAAATTTAATCCACGACGCTTCCATTCACGTGAAGCGCTCGCCCGCGGTTCTGGAGCCCGACCAGTCGCGCGTTCTTCTGCGCCCGTTCGTTCCAGGCAACGCACAGCGCGTCTCCGGAATCATTGCCCGGATCATGGCGCTGCCGGAAGAGCGTGTCGGCCCGCTGCTCGAGCAAGTGTCCGCCGAATTTTCCCAGCGGCACCAGAACATCCGAGATCGCTTTCTCGAGCGCTTCGAGCAAGTCTGCGACTTGCTGTTGACGGCTGGCGAGGTCTCCGAACAGCGGCGGCTCTTGATCGGCTCGTATTTTCTGGCTGAATATTCGCTGGAATCCTCCGCGCTGTTCAATCCTTCCATCGTTCCGCATCCCGATCAAACCGATTTACCGGAGGGCGCGCTGCGCTTCATCCTCAGCCTGCGCGCTACCGGAGAAGGGCACATTTCCTCCATCACCTTTCGAAGCGGTATCATTTATCCGGACCATCCCGATCAACGCATCGAGGTTACGCCCCCGGAGGGCTTCCTCACCGAGCCCCGGCAAACTCCGAATCCCGTGTATGAGAAGGGGCTGTTCACGCGGAAGCTCGCGGAACTGGGGTTGAATGGCGAATACCCGCGCCGGGTCATAAACTCACTGGCAGAGTGCTTCACGCTGGGAGAGCTGCGCGCCAGTCTCCAAGCCGAACAGTTCCGTCTGCCGGATGGAATGACGCAAGAGGATCAAAACGCCGCGCAAGGAATTTGGATGCTGGCCCGGTCCAACTACGAGGTCCAGTTCCAGCCGGAGCAAAACCTGTCGGAGCGAATCTTGTTCCCGGCCACGCCCTCGCAGCGCAATGGCATCGAGGATGCGCGTTTCGTCCGTTTCCAGAACGAGGACGGCACTCACAGGTACTACGCGACCTTCACGGCCTTCGACGGCAGGGTGGTGGTGCCGGAACTGGTAGAGACTTCGAACTTCCTGCTCTTTCGGTTCATCACGCTGAACGGGCCGGCCGCCCAAAACAAAGGCATGGCGCTGTTTCCGCGCAAGATCAACGGCCAGTATGCCATGATCTCGCGGCAGGATAACGAAAACATCTTTCTGATGTTTTCAGACAACGTTCACTTCTGGGATGACCACAAGCTTCTGCTGAAGCCCGCTTTTCCGTGGGAGCTGATCCAGCTGGGGAACTGTGGATCGCCCATTGAAACCGACGCCGGGTGGCTGGTGCTGAGCCACGGTGTTGGTCCCATGCGCAAGTATTGCATTGGCGCGTTTTTGCTAGATCGCGACGATCCCAGCAAGGTGATCGGGCGCCTTCGCGAGCCCTTGCTCAAGCCGAATCAGAACGAGCGCGAAGGCTACGTGCCCAATGTCGTGTATACCTGCGGCGCTCTCATTCACAATGGAGAGCTGATCATCCCTTATGGTCTGGCCGATCACGCCACGGGTTTCGCAACCGTCCCGGTGGCTGAAGTCCTGGCCGCCATGCAGTAGAGGCTGTATGGAAACAGTTGCCGTATGAAACGAGTAGCCGTCTTATCCCCGGTGGCCTGGAGAACGCCTCCGCGCCAATACGGGGCTTGGGAGACCGTGGCCGGGAACATCGCCGAGGGACTTGTCGCGCGTGGCTGGGATGTCACGCTCTTCGCCACCGCCGATTCTGTTACCCGCGCTCGCCTGCATGCCGTGGTTGACCGCGGCTATGAGGAGGATTCCTCGGTGGATCCCAAAGTCGCCGAGTACCTGCACATTTCCGAGGCCTTCGAACACGCCGCCGAGTTCGACTTGATCCACAGCCATTACGACTTCATGGCGCTGACGTACTCACGCCTCGTCAAGACGCCCGTCCTCACCACCATCCACGGATTTTCGTCTCCGCGGATCATGCCGGTCTACCAGAAGTATCGAGACGGGTATTTTGCCTCCATTAGCGATTCCGATCGCGCGCCGGGGCTCAATTATCTGGCGACGGTATACAACGGGATCGACCTCGCGTTGTATCCGCTGCGGGAATCCGCCGGTGACGACCTGATTTTCCTGGGCCGAATTCACCCCGATAAGGGGGTCCATCTGGCCATTGAGGTCGCTCAACAAAGTGGATTACGACTCCTGATCGCGGGCATTATCCAGGACGAAACGTACTTCCGCGAGCGCGTGAAGCCACAACTGAACGGGCAGATTCGCTATATCGGACCGGTGGACGTTGCGGGCAAGAACGAATTGTTCGCCCGCGCTCGGGCGCTGCTCCACCTGAATACCATCCCCGAGCGGTTTGGACTGGTTCTCGCGGAAGCCAATGCCGCGGGCGTGCCGGTGATCGCCATGGACCTGGGTTCCTGCCGTGAGGTGATCGAAGACGGACGGACCGGGTTTCTGGTCGCAAGCGTTGCGGAAGCCGCGCGGGCCTTGGAACGGATTCCCGAAATCGATCGAGCGGTTTGCCGGCGACGGGTTGCGAACTGCTTTTCGATTGAGACGATGGTCGAGGCGTACGAACGGGTCTACTGCAAGATCTTCGATCTGGAAGCCAAAGGTTTTGATCTGGAGGTGACGCGGTCATGAAAGACATTGTCAGGCGGTACGGTCAAAATCCGATTCTCACCAAAGCCCAGATCCCGTATCCGGTGGAGACTGTGCACAATGCGGCGGTGGTCAAGCTGCACGACAAGTACATCATGCTGTTCCGCTCCCATCTCCGGACTGGAAGGTCCATCCTGGGGCTGGCGCGCAGTCACGACGGATTTCGCTTTACCGCCGATCCGGAGCCCTTTCTGGTTCCCGACCGGGAGGGCCCTTTTGCGCCCTATGAAGAGTTCGGCGTGGAGGACCCGCGCATCACCCAGATCGATGGTGAATACCTCATCACCTACAGCGCCTATTCGCGCAACGGCGTGCGGATCGCGCTGGCCAAAACGAAGGATTTCTGTCACGTCGAAAAAGTCTGCCTGATCACGGAAGCGGACTATCGGAACGTGGTGATATTTCCGGAGAAGTTTGATGGACTGTACGCCAGGCTGGACCGGCCGCATTCGGAGATCGCGCCCTGGTCGATCTGGATTTCCTATTCGCCGGACCTGCGTTTCTGGGGCGACTCCCAGCTCATCATGCGCCCCGAGCCCTATCATTGGGACGAAATGAAGATCGGTCCCGGCGCGCCGCCGATCAAGACCGAGAAGGGATGGCTCTCCATCTACCACGGAGTTTTTCGGACCATGGATGGATCGGTCTATCGCTTGGGAGTTGCTTTGCACGACCTGCAGAATCCAGCCAAAATCATTGGCGTAAGCGACTCCTGGATTCTGCAACCCGAGGACCCTTGGGAAGTGACGGGATATGTCCACAACGTGGTCTTCACCTGCGGCGCGGTTCCGGAACCCGATGGGACCGTGAAGCTTTATTGGGGTGGCGCGGATACAGTGATGTGCGCGGGCGAAGCGACCATTTCCGATCTGGTCGCGCTCTGTCTCGAGCACGGCAGACCCGCCAAGTAAAATGAGTTGTGAACCCTGCCTCTGTCGATCAGCCAAAACAGCCCGGTTTAGTCCGGCGGTTCTTTGACAATCTCGGCCCAGGGCTAATCACGGGCGCTGCCGACGACGATCCCTCGGGGATCTCCACCTACTCGGTGGCCGGCGCGGCCTTCGGATACTCCTTCCTCTGGACGGCCCTGGTCACCTTCCCGCTGATGGCGGCCATCCAACTGATGTGCGCGCGGCTGGGAATGGTGACGGGCCGCGGGCTGGGGGGCGCGATCCGGCTGCGGTATCCACGCTGGGTGCTATGGCCGGCCTGCCTGCTGCTGGTGGTCGCCAACGTATTCAACATCGGCGCGGATCTGGGCGGCATGGCCGATGTAATGCAGATGGTCACCGGAATCCGTTCCTACTTCTGGACACCCTTCTTTGCGCTGTTCATCGCCAGCCTGTTGATCTGGACCTCCTACAATCTGATTGCCCGCGTGTTCAAGTGGCTGACCTTGGTGCTGTTCGCTTACATCATTACAGCCTTCCTGGCGCGGCCCGACTGGGGCGGCGTATTTCAAGGAACTTTTCTGCCGCATATTGAGTGGACGCGATCCTACATGTCCGTGCTGGTGGGGATTCTGGGCACTACCATCTCTCCCTACTTGTTTTTCTGGCAGGCGGCGGAGGAGGTGGAAGAAGACCGGAAGCACGGGAGAACTTCCCTGGCGCAACGGCGCGGCGCCACCGACCAGGAATTGAGGGTTGCCAAGGACGACGTTTTTACGGGAATGTTCTTTTCCAATCTGGTGATGTTTTTCATCATTCTTACGACGGCGGCCACGCTGCACATCCACGGCATACAGAACATCGAAACAGCGAAGCAGGCGTCGGAGGCTTTGCGGCCGTTCGCGGGCCCGGGCGCGTATTGGCTGTTCACGCTGGCATTGGTTGGGACCGGCATTCTGGGGGTTCCGGTGCTGGCTGGATCGTGCGCTTATGCCATCGCTGAGGCGGCCTCGTGGAAGCGGGCATCGCTCGCCGACAAGCCGCGCCGCGCCCCACGATTCTACCTCGTCATTGGGGCAGCCATGGTGGTAGGACTGGCTCTTGATTTTGCGGGTCTGAATGCGGTGAAGATGCTGTTCTGGTCGGCTATCTTGAATGGCCTGCTGGCTCCGCCGCTGGTGGTTTTGGTGGTGCTGCTCACCAGCGACACGCGAGTAATGCTCGGGCGGGTGAACAGCCGCGGAGCGAAGGTATTGGGGTGGATCTGCGCGGCTATGATGTCGGCGGCGGCCCTCGGGCTTTTGGTCACCTGAGAGCCGCCGGTTTCCGGTCTAGTAGTCCATACCGCCGCCGTGTCCCATCGGATTCATCGGCGGGGCGGAATTGCGTTCGGGGATCTCGCTGATCATCGCTTCGGTGGTCAGCATTAAGGACGCGATGGAGGCCGCATTCTGCAGAGCCGTGCGGGTCACCTTGGTGGGATCGATCACCCCGGCGGCGACCAGGTCCTCGTAGACGCCCGTAGTGGCGTTGAAGCCGAAGTGCGAGTCCTTGTTCTCCCGGACCTTTTCCACTACCACTGCCCCTTCCAGACCCGCATTGAGCACGATCTGCCGCAGCGGCTCTTCACAGGCGCGAGCGATGATGTTCAAACCGATCTGTTCATCGCCTTCCAGTTTGTGATCCTTCAGGGCTTTGGCCGCGCACAGCAGCGCTACGCCGCCGCCGGCGACAATGCCTTCATCCACCGCAGCCCGCGTGGCGTGCATGGCATCTTCGACGCGCGCCTTCTTTTCCTTCATTTCCGTCTCGGTGGCCGCGCCCACCCGGATGATGGCGACGCCGCCGGCCAGCTTGGCCAGGCGTTCCTGCAATTTCTCGCGGTCGTAATCGGAACTGGTATCGTCGATTTGCGCGCGCAACTGCTTAATCCGGCCTTGAATGGCCTTGGAGTCGCCGGCGCCATCGATGATGGTGGTGGTGTCCTTATCGACGGTGATCCGCTTAGCCCGGCCGAGGTCTTCCAACTTCACGCTCTCCAGCTTCACGCCGGTCTCTTCTACCAGCGATTTGCCGGCCGTGAGGATGGCGATATCTTCCATTAAAGCCTTGCGCCGGTCGCCGAAGCCGGGCGCTTTTACGGCGCAAACGTTCAGCGTGCCGCGCAGCTTATTCACCACCAGAGTGGCTAACGCTTCGCCTTCCACATCTTCGGCGACAATCAGCAACGGCTTGCCGGAGCGCGCGATTTGCTCGAGCAACGGCAGGATGTCCTTCATACTGGCGATCTTTTTCTCGTGGATCAGAATGTAGGGATCCTCGAGCACCACTTCCATCCGCTCGGAGTCGGTGACGAAATAGGGAGAAAGATATCCGCGGTCGAACTGCATGCCTTCCACGGTGACCAGCTCGGTCACCATGGTCTTGGACTCTTCCACCGTGATCACGCCGTCCTTGCCTACCTTCTTCATCGCTTCGGCGATGATGTTCCCGATGGTGTGATCGCTGTTGGCCGAAATCATTCCCACTTGAGCGATCATGTCGCCGGTGACCGGCTTCGACATTTTCTGAACGGCTTCCACCGCGATTGCGACTGCTTTGTCGATGCCGCGCTTCATGGCCATGGGGTTCACGCCCGAGGTTACGGCTTTCACGCCCTCTCGAAAAATGATCTGCGCCAGCACTGTCGCGGTGGTGGTGCCGTCACCGGCCACATCGGAAGTCTTGGACGCCACCTCGCGCACCATTTGCGCGCCCATGTTTTCGAGCGGATCCTGCAGCTCGATTTCTTTGGCTACCGTCACGCCGTCCTTGGTGATGGTGGGACCGCCAAACTTTTTCTCGAGCACCACGTTGCGGCCCTTGGGGCCAAGCGTCACCTTCACGGCGTCCGCCAGTTGATTCACTCCGCGCAGAATTGCCTGGCGCGAATTGTCCGCGTACACAATTTGTTTTGCCATCGAATTAGCTCGCTTTCTTTGCAGCCACCGGCTGCTGGTCCAATTGCTTCGCAGCTGTCGGCTGCTGGTCCAGGATGCCGAGGACGTCGTCTTCGCGCATGATCATGTACTCGATTCCATCCAGACGGATTTCGCTGCCGGAGTATTTTCCGAACAGAATGTGATCGCCCACTTGCACGTCGAGCGCGACGAGCGTGCCATCTTCCAGGCGTTTGCCCTTTCCGACAGCCATCACTTCGCCCTCTTGGGGCTTTTCTTTCGCCGAATCGGGAATATGCAAGCCACCGTGCATCATATCCCCTTTGTTCTCAACGCGCTGGACAACAACGCGGTCATATAACGGACGGATTTTCATAAATTTCAGGCCTCCCGGCCCTGATTGTGCTGAAGAGAGAAGGGCGCGTAACAAACGCTCGCGCAGTCGAATAGGCTGGTCAGCGGCACGCTTAAAGTAGCACGGAAGTTTTCGCGCTGTCTGTTCAATATTGCTCACTTTCATCCCGCGAGCCTCGCGGTGCAAGTGTCGGTCGTATTCAGACCGCTTGAATTTCGCGATATTCCGGCTCCCACATCGCGTCCCCCACCTGTTGCACGATGTCGTTGAATTTCACGCCCGCCAAACCTTCCTCGACGGCGGCTTCGGCGACCGCCACCGCGACTGTCAGGGACACGTTGCGCAGGTCGTCGACATGCGGGAGCAGCGACGCGCCCGGCAGCCGCACGGCAACCAGGCTCGAGACTGCGTTCGCCGCGGCGGCGAGCATGCTGTCGCTGATGAGGCGCGCTCGCGAGACGATAGCGCCCAGACAGAGACCGGGATAGAGCATCGCATTGTTCACCTGGCCGATCACATACGTGACCCCGCAGTAGGTGACGGGTGGGAACGCGCTGCCCGTGGCAATCAGAGCCCGGCCATCCGTCCACGCAATCAGATCGGCTGGCGCGGCTTCGGCAATGGGCGCTGGATTGGAAAGCGGAAAGACGATGGGACGGTCGCAATGCTTGGCCATTTCCCGGATCACCGATTCGGTGAAAGCGCCCGCGACCGTCGAAACGCCGATCAGCATGGTGGGACCCACTTGGCGCACCAATTTGACCAGCGCCTGTTCGGGAAGCCCCTGGGTTCCGTCCGAGCCGTTGTGCTTCCAGCGCTTCACTTCGGCGTGCGGGCGCGCATACGGCGCCTGATAGTCGCGCAGCCGCTCGCCCATGTCATCGGTCAGCAAGCCATCCGCATCGACCAGCCAGAAGCGCGCGGTGGCGTCCTCTTTTGAAAGGCCCTCCCGCATCATTGCATCGCGAATTTGATCGGCGATTCCCAAGCCCGCCGTTCCGGCGCCGAGGATTAGAACGCGTTGGTTGCGCAGCGGCGATCCGCATACCCGCGCTGCCGAAACCGCCGCCGCTAGCGTAATGGCGCCGGTGCCCTGCATATCATCGTTAAACGTGCAAAACTGATGGCGGTATTTTTCAAGGATGCGGCGTCCGTTGCCGGGTCCGAAGTCTTCCCACTGCAACAGCGCATTGGGGAACAGTTTTCTTACGGTCTGGACGTAGGCATCGATGAAAGCGTCGTAGCGCTTCCCGCGCACGCGAGGATGCCGGTTCCCGATGTACATCGGATCTTTTAATAGACTGTCGCGGTTGGTGCCGACATCCAGCATCACCGGAATGACTCGCGTGGGATCGATTCCGCCGGCCGCGGTATAAATCGCCAGCTTGCCGATCGCGATTTCGATCCCGCCCACGCCCCAATCACCCAGCCCCAGGATCTGCTCAGCGTCAGTCGCCAGGATCAGATCAATGTCTTCCGGTCCGGCGCCGATGTTCCGAAACGCCTGCTCGATTCCATCCAGATGGTCAATGGAAAGATAAACGCCTCGCGGACGCCGGCACTCATGGTGATATTGCTGCATCGCCATGCCCACCGTGAGATCGTTCACGATTGGTATCATCTCGCGCAGGTGCCCGGCGAGCAAGCGGTAAAAGAGCACCTCGTTGCGGTCGTGCAGCGCAGTCAGGTAGATGTTCTTGCTGAGCGCGTCGGTGAGGCGCTGGTACTGGGCATAGGCCGACTTTACCTGAGCCTCCAGCGTGCTGATCACCGGCGGCAGCATACCGCTGAGACCGAGCTCGATTCGTTCCTGCGCGGTGAAGGCGGTGCCCTTGTTCAGCAACGGAGTAGTGAGTACTGCCATGCCCCGCGCCTTGGTTTTATGGCAACCCTCCTCTTTATCCAGCCGGGAATGATTCACCCGCGACGCCAATATAGGGATGACTTTTGGTCGCATGTTGAGCGCTCTCACTTCACTGTTCCCCGGCCCGTTGTTCCGATAGAACGCCGGCGCGCCGGGGAAACAGACTGCGTGGGTCACCTGCTAGGCGCGTTCGCGCACGAATTTGAGAGTGCCGGCTGCGACTAATGCCAGCAATCCGAACAGCCCGATCAGCGGCAGGGGACTGGCGGTCTTCGGCAGGCTCTCGGGTGCAACGGGTGTTTCTGCGGCGGGCGGCGGCGTGACCACCTGAGCTATCTCAAGGTCTTCACCAGCCGGCGACACGGCCTGGACCGGCGCTTGTTTTAGTTGCGCCACCACCGCCACTGGCTCCTCGGGTGCGATCGCGGCTGGCGTGTAGAGAACGGGCGTGTTGGTTTGTTTGGCTAACTCCACCGCTTTCTGCTTCGGATACACAAACTCCTGGCCGAAGTTATTGCCCGGATAGAACCAGGCCCGGAGCGCTGCCGGTTGTCCGGGCGGCGTCTCCCAGAAGGTCATCACCGTTTTGCCGGTGATCCGCAGCCGGTAATTTGGAATCGCCAGGATGGTGGCGTAGAGCGTCGTTTCGTCCTTATTGAAGATCTGCACGATGTGGCGGTCGGACGGCGAGTCCAGAAGTTTGAAGACATAGGTGCCGGCCGGCAAAACGGCCCAGCCCTGAATGTGGACGCCCGGGGTCTGCACCGGACCGCTGAAGGTTATCACGGTCTTCTGGTTCCATTCGTCCGCCTTTACGTTGGGAAAGAATGCCGCGCCGATGAGCGCCGCACAAAATACTGTCGGTATTGCTTTGAAGAAATTCACTTGTTACTCCTCTAATGTTAAAAAATTGTGAGCGGAACCCACGCCCCAACCAGAAGCACGCGACCGTCCGTTGCGGGCCGGCTCCCCTAAATCGGGCTATCTTCTCCCATTCACGCAGCGATGGAGCGCGCACCTCAGGGTCAAGGGAATTTGTTGCGGACCGGGGGTTGACCGGCTGGGGTCACATGACCAAATAAGGTCGCAAATCCAGGACGCGTCTACACTACGCGAGATTGGGAGTTTTCGAGGCTGGCGCTTCTCGCGGTACGGAATTGGTGCCACTCGAACACGGCGGCGAAGTTGGAGGTTCGGTAACGAACCACCCGGGCCACGGCGAACAGCTGCAGCGGAATCCTTCCATCCAGGAGCGAAGGCCACTCAATACTCATCTCCACGCGCGCCCCCACCCCGATTACGTGTGGTGAGACCACCTGCTCGGAGACCACCGGCTCGGAGACGATCAGGACGCCACCGCTGCTCACGTTGACCGCACGGCCCGCTCCGCTGAAAATCGGACCGCTGAGGGGGCGGAAGCGAACGTTCAGGTCCAGTGGATAGCGAAACTTGAGCCGGCGTTCCGCTCGAAAGGTCTCGATAGCCGCGGGGAGGACGCGATTTTGGCTAAGCACACGCTACCCCCGCCGCCAATGCTCGCATCTGCTTCACCCGGCCCGGCCGAACCAGTATGGGGTCCACTTGGACAGCCCAGGGGCCCCATAAGTCCGCTTTGAAAATGTTGTAACGCCGGTTCTCGAACAGGATCTCCAAACATTTGCCGATCGAGGAGGGTCCGATGACCCGGACTTCAGCCCCCTCCGGCAGGAACGCAATCAAACCTTTGCCGGCTTCTTCGAAATGCACCACGGCGAAGGACTTTCTGGTGCGGTACGCGGACGTGACTGCGGAGTCGACATTTTTGATGGACTCGCCATTTTTGATGGACTCGCCATTTTTGATGGACTCGCCATTTTTGATGGACTCACAGGGGATGATCGTTGTCGAGGGTGCAACCGTGCTGGTCATGATCGGACTCGCCTTTCCAAGTTGTTACGCCGCTGGGGCGGTTCTTTCCGGGTGTGTATTCTCATGCAGCACCCGCCTGACTTTCTCCAACAGTTCGGCGGACCGAAAGGGCTTGGCGATACATTCCAATCCCCGGTAGGGACGCCAGACGCCTCCCGTCATAAATAGAACTGGCAGTTGTGAATTCATCTCAAGCACGCGATCAGCCAGTTCGAAGCCGTTGATGTCTGGCATCGCTACGTCGGTCAGCAGCAATACGATTTCCGACGGATGGTCTCTACACAAGTGACGCTCAGCGTACAAATGCTGCGCGGTGTAGAAACGGAGCGCCTCTGCTCCGCCGGCGGCCGTGACCACGCCGTAGCCGGCGGCCTCCAGGACCCTTTTTGCGAACGCACAAATGTCGTGGTTATCGTCGACGACCAAAATCGTCCCATCTTGCGAGTCGTAGTTCATGGCTTGCCTCCGTCAGCCGGGATGCCAGGGCTTCTCGGCAGCCGGTCAACCGAGACCGTCCGCTCACCAATTACAGGGGAGAGGAATAAAGTATCGGCGATTCGTTTGGGGCAGTCTGTTCAGAATTGCTCACGACATTCCTCACCAGTGGGTGGTTTCCCCCAGCCCGCGAGCGTCAGTCGTGCAGAATCACGTTGAGCAGAGAACTATGAACTTCCAGACCGCCGGTGATCTGACCATTATATTGGATGAAGCCCAGTTTGCGGAACCGGTTCATGAAAAAGCTGACCCTGGAGCGGGTAGTGCCGACGATCTCCGCCAGCGTCTCCTGGCTGATCTTTGGGATCACCGGCTCGGGCTTGCCTTCCTTGCCGAAATTAGCCAGCAGAAGGAGCACCCGCGCCAGACGCTTTTCGCTCGAGTTGAACAACTGGTCCACCAAATCTTCCTCGATCCGAATGTTGCGGGAGAGCAAATGATGCAGCAACAGCTCGGAAAATGCCGGCTGGTCATGAAGAAGACGAATCACGCTGGATTTTTCCAGCCGCATGATGGAGCACTCCGACATGGCGGTGGCGCTGGCCATGCGAAAAGCCTGGCCGGCCAGGCATCCCTCACCAAAGAAGTCGCCGGCGCCCAGCAGGGCTACTACCGCTTCCTTGCCTTGCTTGGAGACCACGGTGAGCTTGATCTTGCCCTTCTGGATGTAAAAGACGGCCTCTGCCGGGTCGCCTTGCAAAAAGATCTGCTGGTCCTTGGGATGATCCCCCAGCGTTCTTCCCTTGCCGGCCGCGGCCAGAAAACCCTTGAGATCGAAATCCGGTTTGTCGTTGTTCGTCTTGCGACGTTTCATGCTGCTGCTGCACCCAGTCTTCTCAATTAGTGCCCGATTCGGAAACTGGTAACGTCGCCCCATAGCCCGGCGGCCTTCAATACAAAAACTCCCACCGCAACCACCACGACGACATTGAGAATCGCCTTGATGCTGGAAGCCATTGGGATATAGCGATTGACCAGCCACAGCGCCATGCCCACCACAATCAACATGACCACTAGATTCAGCAAAGGCATTTTATGTTCCTCTAGGAAGCAGGAAGCAATCCGTTGCCCAACGTGAACGTCGGGAAGAATACTGCCTGGAAAGCATGGCGGGACGATTTATTTATTAACCCGGCAAGTTATTGAGATCAGTGAAGCAGGAGCACTGACCACAGGGCGTCGCATGACCAAATTTGGTCAACGGTTCATTGTAATGCCTCGAATCGGCGATATGATGGAGATGACCGCTTATCTCGGTTCCCTGCTGTTTTCGAGACCATGTACGCGCCCGGCGCGCAGTCTCTTATACAACGCGGCCTCCTGGATCGACGGGGTGAAGGAGACGCAATGAACTCCGCAGCCTCAACGCACGAACCCAGTGGCTGGCTGGTGGAAGATGGCTTGAGAGAGTTAGAGCAGCTATTCCGTGCCGTTCTCTCCCACCAATCCGAGCCTGTCTTAGTTGTGGACGACAGCCGTCATTGCCTGTACGCCAGCTCGGGCGCGGGCAAGCTGTTCGGACTTTCGATGGGTCAGCTGATGGGCCGCCGGGTGGACGATCTAATCCAGCTGAACAAGCCCCAACTGAACAAGCCCCAGCCGAACAAGCTTCACTACACAGTGAACAGCGACGTTTTGCCAGGACGGCATGTCTGGGTCTTCGATTCCGGGCCGGTCCACGAAAAGAGCGGTGCCGTGGCCAAGGATTACGCGCTCTTGTTGCTGGACGCGAGCGGCCAGGTGGTCGCCTGGTACTCCGGAGCGGAGCGCCTTTACGGGTATACCAGCGAAGAGATCGTCGGGCAACAAGTAAGCTGCCTCTACTCGGAAGACGACGTCCCGGCGGCCAACCCGCGCGAAGAATTGAAAAAGACGGCGATCGAGGGGCGTCTCGGAAATGAGGGATGGCACAGGAAACAAGACGGCTCACGGTTTTGGGCCAACGTCTTGACGACCGCCCTGAGAGACGAGAGCCAGGAGCTGCGCGGCTTTGCCAGGGTGGTGCGGGACTTTAGCACGCGTCACCGGATCGACGAAGCGTTATTACACAAGCGCGGCGGCGCCAAACCGCCGCCAACCGAAACAGCGATCGCCGGCATCGCTTCCGGAGAGTTCGACCGCATTATCGACGCCAACGATGCGTTTCTAAGCATGCTCGGATACAGCCGTGATGATCTGACCGGCAGCGGGCTGCACTGGGCCGATATCGCGGCTCCCGAATATCTGCCGCTGGTTGAACGCGCGCATGAAGAAGGCTTGCTGCATGGAGCGTGCACGCCTTTTGAAATGGAATACCTTCGCAAGGACGAAACCCGGGTGCGCGTGCTGGCCGCGAGCGCGGTTTTGGCCACTTCTCCGTTTCGATGGATTACTTTCGTGCAGGATCTCAGTGATCGGGAGCGCGCCGATACGCTGGCCGGCGAATCCGTTGCACCGCACGAATTCGAGGAGATTGTCGGAACCAGCGCGGCGCTCAAGCGCGTGATGGGGCAGGCGGAAATCGTTGCGCCTACCGATGCCACCGTACTGGTGCTGGGTGAAACCGGTACGGGAAAGGAGCTGGTGGCGCGCGCCATTCACAAGCTGAGTTCTCGCCGCAACCGTCCTTTTATCACCTTGAACTGCGCCGCAATCCCTACCGGGCTTCTGGAGAGCGAGCTGTTCGGCTACGAGAGAGGCGCGTTCACTGGCGCTTTGTCGCAGAAAATCGGACGCTTCGAGATGGCCCACCAGGGAACCCTGTTCCTGGATGAAGTGGGAGACATCCCCCTCGAGCTTCAACCCAAATTGCTGCGCGCTTTGCAGGAGAAGGAATTCGAGCGATTGGGTGGCACCCGCACCATCCCCATCAACGTCCGGCTGCTGGCGGCCACCAACCGCAATCTGACGCAGATGATGGGGGACAAGCTCTTCCGCAGCGATCTGTATTACCGCCTGAAGGTCTTTCCGATCACCATCCCTCCGCTGCGCGACCATCCCGAAGACATACCCGTACTGGTGCGGCACTTCGTCCAAACCTACGCGGCCAAGATGAATAAGCAGATTGACAAGATTCCGCCGGACACCATGCAAGCCTTGCTCAACTGGCCATGGCCCGGGAATGTCCGCGAGCTCGAAAACTTCATTGAGCGATCGGTTATCCTCTCGCCCGGCTCCAACCTTCGGGTTCCCTTGGCCGAAATTCGCGCCGAATCGATGGAAGTGCCCGCCGGCGCTACGCTGGCGGAAGTGGAGCGCGAGCACATCATCCGCGTTCTCAGGGAAACGAGCGGCGTGGTAAGCGCCGCCGCTACCCGTCTGGGATTGCCACGGACCACCTTAAACGCCATGATGCGGAAGCTGGAGATCTCGCGTAAGGATCTGTAGTCCGTGGCCAGCGCTCTCGGCAACAATCCGGGACAACCTGAGCAATTGTGAGCAGTTTTCCTCTAGCGAAACCAGGGATGATGAGCAAGACATTATGCGTAACCTGTCTGTTCGCTCGCTGTTGTTCGCACTCGTCCTGGCTATACCAGCCGCTTCGTCTGCGCAGATCATCCTCACCATCGGGATCGCTCCCCCGCCACTGCCTGTCTATGTGCAGCCCGTTTGTCCCTCCGCGGGCTATCTCTGGACGCCCGGATACTGGGCCTATGCTCAAGAGGGATACTTCTGGGTCCCCGGGACATGGGTCACGGCGCCGGAACCGGGTTTTCTTTGGACTCCCGGCTACTGGGGTTGGAACGACAGCGCGTTCGTTTTTAATGAGGGTTATTGGGGCACGCAGGTCGGATTTTATGGCGGGGTGAACTACGGCTTCGGGTACGGCGGTGTCGGGTTCGAAGGCGGAGAGTGGCGTAACGGGGCCTTCTTTTACAACCGATCCGTGAGCAACGTCACCAACATTACGAACGTGTATACCAAGACCGTGATCGTCAATAACGTGACTGTGAATCATGTGAGCTACAACGGCGGTACCGGCGGAATTACTGCTCGGCCGAACGCGGAGGAAGAAAAGGCTGCAAGTGAGAAACATGTTCCGGCGACTTCTGCGCAAACTCAACATGTTCAGGCCGCCAGCACGAACCACCAGCTCTATGAGTCGGTGAATCACGGCAAACCGGCTATTGCGGCTACCGCAAAACCCGGTGAATTCAGCGGGAAGGGCGTGGTCGCAGCCAAAGCAGCGGCGCCGTCCTACAAGCCGGCCACTGCTCGCGCGGCTGCTCCCGCAGCGGCGAAAGAGCGCGCTTCCGCAGCGGCAAAAGAGGGCGCTCCCGCAGGGGCGAAAGAGACGGCAGAGCATCCCGCTACCGCGGTTCATCCCAACGACCTGAAACCGGCTGCGCGGCCCGCTCCAAACACCGGGAATCCGCAGCTGGACAAGAAGTACCAGAAACAGCAATCGAAGTTAGACGCGAGTCAAGGCCAGGAGCGGCAGAAGCTCCAGCAAAAGCAGGAGCAGGAACACCAAACGCTGACGAAAGCCAAAGCTCCCGAGGCGACCAAGCAGAAGGTAGAACAGAAGCACCAGCAGCAGACGCAACAGGTGGCGCAAAAACACGAGGCGCAGCAGCAGAAGCTGCAAGCCAAACAGCCTGCGGCCAAGAAACCGCCGGCCAAGCCCGCCCCTGAGAAAAAAGAAGACAAAAAAGAAGACTGAGCGCTGACGAGCAAAGGGAGCATGCGATGCTGATCGTACTTATCATCATTCTGATATTGGTTCTGGGCGGCGGTGGAGGTTACTACGGCCATAGCCGCTGGGGCTATGGCGGCGGGGCTGGTATAGGGCTCGGAACTATATTGATTATTCTCCTTATCGCCTATCTGCTCGGTTTGTTCCGCTGACGCCGGTTACTGACGCAGCACCCGTCCGCTTTTCTTCGAGTCGGCGTTCGTGATTAGAGCTCTGGAGCGAATAGCCGCAACACATCGCTCGCTCGCACCGTTCGGCACGGCTCGTGCACATCCCAGAGGCGTCTCCCAGAGGATCGAGGTATAACAAAAATGAAGTTTGCAATCCTATTCCTGACGGTGTGTGGACTCGCGCCGGCTCAGCTCGCGCCGGCGCAACCGGTCCCAATCTATCGCATTACCGTGGTCGCACGGACCACGAAAGCCATCAACTATCATCACCGCAGCGGGTCGACCAGGATTGGCTTCCGCGGCACCGCGTTGATGCCCGAAGCTCGCGGTGAGGCCAAGGTGCAGAGCGAACAGGGCGTGATCAAGATCGATGCGAACATGGAAAGGCTCGGGCCGGCGACTCAGTTTGGCCCCGAGTATTTGACCTATGTAATGTGGGCCATCACGCCGGAGGGTCGCGCGACGAACGTCGGCGAAGTGCTGTTGAACAACAGCGGCAAAACCAAACTGGATGCAACCACCGAGCTGCAGTCATTCGGCTTGATCGTTACGGCGGAGCCGTACTTCGCTGTTACACAGCCCAGCGATTTGGTGGTGATGGAGAACTTCGTTCGACAAGACACCACAGGAACGATCGAACAGGTCGACGCGAAATACGAGCTGTTGCAAAGAGGGCAGTATGTGTTGAATGTGAACCCCGGCGACATTCAGGCGCGGCCGCTGGACCCGAAAGTACCTTTAGAGCTTTATGAGGCGCGCAACGCCGTCCAGATCGCCCGCTGGACCGGCGCCGAGCAGTATGCCGGCGACACGTTCCAAAAGGCCCTTCAGGATCTCGACAATGCCGAGGGATATCTGATTGGCAAGGGAGGCAAGAAGCCCATCGGCACGGTAGCTCGCGAAGCCGTTCAGATGGCGGAGGATGCCCGGATCATCACCGTCAAGAAAATCGAAGAGGAGCAGCTGGCCACCGAGCGCCGCGTGGGAGCGGAGCGTGAAGCGCAGGCGGAGAGCGACACCGCCGCCGCGCTGGCTGAAGCCGAACGCGTCAGGAGAGAAGCGGAGCAAGCGCGACTCACCGCGGCGGACAGCGCCCTGCGGGTCCAGCGGGAGAACGACGCACAAGCCGCAGCGGCTCAGACCGAGGCCGATCGTCTGAAACTCCAAAGCGCTGCGGAGCTGGCCGCGGCTCAAACGGAAACGGACCTCTTGAGACAGCAGAACGCCGCGCAGAGAGCCGCCGCCCAGGCCGATCTCGATCGCGCGGCCGCCGAGAAGGCGCAAGCCGAAGTCGAGAAAGCGCAACTTCGCGCCCAGCTCCTGCTCCAATTCAACACCATTCTCCAGACGCGGGACACAGCCCGCGGGTTGATTGTGAATATGTCGGATGTGCTGTTCGACACCGCCCGGCATACCTTGCGTCCGCTGGCTCGCGAGAAGCTTGCCAAAGTAGCCGGAATCATCGCGGGCCATCCGGGCTTGCGTCTGGACGTGGAAGGCTTCACCGACAGCGTCGGCGGCGACGACTATAATCAAAAGCTTTCTGAACAACGCGGCGAGTCGGTACGCGACTACCTGACGAAAGAGGGAGTGCTGAGCACCTCGGTTACATCCCAAGGGTTCGGGAAAAATCAGCCGGTAGCGTCGAACGACACCGCCACCGGGCGTCAACAGAATCGCCGGGTAGAACTGGTTGTGTCGGGCGAAATCATCGGCGGGCAAATCGGTCAGCCGGTAGCTGTGCGATGACTCCGGGCCCAACCATATCGGAACAACGAAGCTTGGTGTGGCGCTACATCTGGTCCACCGCGCTGATTGTGGCAACCATCGGAGTGGCCACTCTGACCGCGAAGTGGACGGAACTGCTCAGATAAAGAATTGGCGGGGACGACGGGGTTCGAACCTGCCTAGCGGAGCGGCAAGGAGTAGCAACGCGAGGTAACTGTTTGAAAGTACGTTGGGCCTTCCGAGTGATCTGGCAACCACAGGCAGGAGCTTTCCGTGGCATGTTTGCACGAGGTTTGCACGGGGGCGACGTGCGAAGATCCGAACCGGCAAGCGCGTCTTCTTAAACTGGTGAGGGTGCACGATCGGTCCGGACCCGCAGTTCAAAAACAGCTTGATATGGTAATACGGTTTTCCGAAGGGGAATAGGGACCGTAGACTGAACCACTCATATCAACGTTCCCTTGTAGGCGCGTTCTCGGGCACCCCACCGTGATCTTAATGTTTGCGCAGACACCCCTGCAACAACTGCACCTTTTTGAAAAGGTCCACCGGGTGTGCCCCTGTGAGGACCCCGGCTGCGGCATAAGGCCATAATCGGCTTTGAGTTGTCGATGTTTCGGTTTTCCTCTTACTCGAACCACATGAAGGCCTGCTCAATGCAGGCCTTCACCTTTTTAGAGCAATACGATGATCCAGAAAGCTTCAGACCAGCGGCAGAGTGTCGGAGCTCCTACGCCTGGCCGGCCGACCATCGGCGAACCGTTCAATCCCTCTCGCAAGGCCTGTGGGTTTTATCTACCGGATGTCCTGAGTCGGCAAAGGGATTTGACCGACGGACAGAAGCGGCTATACGAGCGGGCAGTCCGATGGGCTGGGCAAAACGGCGTCTTTTGGCGTGGCTTCGAATCGATGGCCGAGGCTCTGGGCAAGTCGGTTCGGCAGGTCAAGGCTGATATGGCCGCCCTGGAAGCCAAGGGTCTGATCAGACATACTCGCCGCCGACGCAATTCGAACGTGTACCAATTCCTCTGGCATGCCATGTTTCAAGTGCAGCGTGCTGCACTTCAACAAGATGACCTTGAAGTGCAGGATTTGCCTCTTGAAGTGCAGCATGACGTAGTTCTTGAAGTGCAGTCGACTGCACAGGAATCTAGTCCGCTTCAATCTTGTCCTTTGGATTCTGTAGAAGCAGACAACAAGCGGATTTCTGGCTACGCTTCACAAAAATCGCGAAGCGCCGCCAGCTTGCCCGTGATGTGTTCGCAAGATCTCGAAAGCGATTCAAAAGCAGAGGCGGAGCCAGAGGCTGTTGCCAATCTCAATTCCCTGAAAGACGAAAGTCCCAAGGACGCTTGGACGTCCGACGACCTTGCGACCGTTCGTGCTCGCATCGTCCTGTATTGGCGACGCGAGCCTGAAGAGGGGTTCGAGGTTTCGGTCATGCTGCGCGCCCGGGGCGCAAGTGCCGCAGCCGTCTGTGACTTGCTCGATCGGAAGTTCGCGAACAAGAATCTCAGGGTCGGTGGCAAGTGGGCTCCGAAGAATCAGAACTGGTTCTTGACCATGATCGAAAACGAATTTACACCCGGTCACCTGCCTGAGGTCCCAAGTTCCGCGCGCCAGGACCAACGGGAAATCGAGTCAGAAATCCTAACGCGCGGCATCGAGGCGATCGAATTGGTCGACGCACCTCGCTCCATTGTCGAGTCCGTGAGGTGTAACGACTGCGGTGGTGCAGCAATGGTTCAGTATACCGACGGCAACATCGAAGGGTGCGGTTGCAGCCAAAAGGTCGCTGCGGGGCTCAAGCGCCTACCAGCAAGCAGCGCGCCAGGATCTCGTTCACCTGCAGGTCACGAACGTCGGAGTGCCAGCAGCTAAGGCCCCAGATGTCCGAAGCCCGACGATTCTCACAGCTATCGCCGGCACGGCAAGCGCTTGTCCGCATTTTACAGGCAATCAATTTCGGGGAACTTCAAGGTATTCAAATTCAGGATACCGATCCCGTTCTCAATCGCGATTCCGTAGTGATTCTGGACGTCAAGCTCGATAAGGAAGAGGGTCCACGCCCGGAGCTGAATCTGGCTGATTTTGCCTTGAGCGAAGAGGTGTTACGTCTGATGTCTCGTTTGAATAAACTCAGAAACGGCACGGTCCAGCGTCTCGAGGTGAGAGCGGGAATTCCTCGCCGACTGGTACTTGCGTCGCCTTTAGTCGAACTACTGAGTCGCCACAATGCGGTCCGTTAGCAAACCCGCAACGTGGTCAAGCCTCGACGTTGTTCTGTACAAACAAGATCTCTTAGCCGTATGATTGTTTCAGAGATTCAGTTCGCCGGGCCGGCGCTACCAGCGCACCTCGCGGAGGATTCCTCAACCAAACGAGGTGAGGTATGCTTTCGCAGGAAATAGCGGCCCAAAGCCCGCAGGTTCAAATCTGGCCGATCGAACGGCTTGTAGAATACCCGCGCAACCCGCGCAAGAACGACGGGGCGATCGACCGCATGTGTGCCTCGATCCGCGAGTTCGGATTCAAGATCCCGTGCCTGGTGAGAAGCGACGGCGAGGTGGTGGATGGCCACCTAAGGCTCAAAGCGGCGCGCAAGCTCCGTCTCACCGAAATCCCGGTCATTCTCTGCGACGAGTGGACGCCAGCTCAGGTCAAAGCTTTCCGGTTGATGGTGAACCGATCCGTAACCTGGGCGGAGTGGGATGAGGAACTGCTCGCGCTAGAGTTGCAAGAAATCCAAGCTTCGGACTTCGATCTCAGCCTGACTGGATTTAATCCCGGCGAGATCGATGGCCTGCTCGCGCTTGACGACGAGGAAAAGGCCAACGCCGCTCCGCCTCTGCCCGAAACAGCGGTGTCGAGGGCTGGTGATCTCTGGCTGCTGGGGCCGCACAGGGTGCTGTGCGGAGATGCAACCAATGCGGAAGCTGTCGCCAGGCTGCTCGGCGAGCGCAAGCCGCGGCTGCTGGTCACTGATCCGCCGTACGGCATCCAACTGGATTCGGAGTGGCGTGATCGAGCCGGGCTGAACGGTCACGGACCGGCAGAGCCGAGCTACATGAAGAAACGGAGCAAGGGCCACACGGAGACAGCGATCTCCGGGGACACGCGAGCCGACTGGTCGGAGGCGTTCGAGCTGGTGCCAAGTCTCGAGGTGGCTTACGTCTGGCACGCTTCGAGGTTCACCCGAGAGGTGCTCGATGGCCTGCTGCGAATCGGGTTCGTTCATCACCAGCAAATAATCTGGAACAAGGGCCGAACCGTGCTGACCCGGACTCACTACTGGTTTCAGCATGAACCGTGTTGGTACGTTCGCCGGAAAAACGCACCCTGGTATGGGAAGGCCGGCGAGAACTCGACGATCTGGGATTCGCCATCGCCCAAGTTCATCATGGGCGGATCTGACGAGGACAAGTTCGATCACCCGACGCAGAAGCCTGTGGAGCTGATGCGGCGCCCGATCTTAAACCACCTGCGCCGTGGCGAGCTGGTGTACGATCCATTCCTCGGCAGCGGCACCACGCTGGCGGCCGCGGAGTTGGCGGAACGAGTTTGCTACGGCATCGAGCTCGATCCGAAATATGTTGATGTCGTGATCCAACGTTGGCAGCAGTTGACGAACAAACAAGCTACCCACGACGGCGATGGCCGTAACTTCGATGACATCGCGCGAGAGCGCCGGGAAGGCTCGGAATGATTCGGGCGCTGGCTCAGCGGCTAAGGCGACTGGAGACCTCGCTCGCCCCAGTTGAGCCGCACATCATCCCGGTGATCGCCATCGCCTCAGCGACCGGGGAGGTCATCCATGAGAGCCAACTGGTAATCTACCCCACGAACCATCGCGGCCGCCAAACAAGGCATTGGGAAGCACCAGCCCAAACCGCGCCCCTCGACCGACGATGAATCGAACAGCGGAAAGTACAGCCCAACCAGAAAAGCCGCCGAGCAGGTGCCCGGCGGCGCGATGTGAAAGGGTGGGAGGATCAGGCTTTGACCGAGTAGCTGCGCTCGCCGTCTTCACTCTTGGTGGACGTAACAGTCAGTCCCATCTTTTTACCGATGGTCCCGGACAAGAAGCCACGGACGGAATGCGGCTGCCAGCCGGTGGCTTTCATCAGCTCCTTTGCGGTGCAGCCGCCCAGGTCGAGGATCTTGTTGGTCTTGCTGCCGTCGCGGGCGCCGGCGGCTTTCTTCCCGCCCTTGGGCGCTTTCTTGGCCGGGCTGGCCTTCTTGGACGACTTTCCCTTCTTTGGCGTAACGGGGGCGCCCCGTGGCGCACGGCTGGCCTTCTTGGTGGCTTTGGGCTCCTCATCCGCGGGGGCTGGAGCGGTTCCTGTTTCTGGTGTCGAGGTCATGGTGTTTTCTCCTTTGGAGGTGATTACCGTCACGACATCGATCACTCCAGTCAGCCAGGAAAGCAAGTTGTTTGTTCGGCAAAAGAACACGGCGATGAAGAGGCCATGGCGCTGAAAAGTGGGCAGATGTCCTCAGATGTCCTCAGATGACTGGCCACGGGGCAAAATTCGCACGCAAGAAAGAAGAGGCGGTCGCCGCGCTCCTCACCCATCGCAATATCGAAGAGGCTGCCGATGCAGTCGGGATCGCTCCGAAGACGCTCATCAGATGGATGAAGGAGCCGGAGTTCGAAAGCTCCTACCGGGAGGCCCGGCGAGCAGCCTTTGGACAATCGATCGCTCGGCTACAACAGGCTTCGGGGGCGGCTGTCATGACTTTGCTAAAGGTCATGGTGGACTCGAACACACCGGCTTCGACCAAGGTGAGAGCCGCCGATAGCGTGTTGAGCCATACTGCCAGGGCCATTGAGTTAGACGACATTGAGGCGCGCCTCTCAGAACTGGAGCGGGCCAGCGACGCATCCAAGCAAATGCATAAGAGCTAGGAGGAAACTCGGCAGCTATGTTAAGCAACGTCAAGCGCAGGATGTCGGTCCTGGAGCGCTCTATTCAGATTCCGATCACGGCCGAAAACTTAGCGATCAGGACTTAAGGCGCCTGGCGGACGAATTTATGCAACTGACCTGTGGCGACGACATGGAGGCGAGGAATGAAGTTATGCGAAGGGCGATGATGACTGACGCAGGGCACGATGAAGATGATCAACAAGCGGCTTCGGAATCAGAGGGCGCTGGCTCCCCCGGTTAGTGATGTCATGTGGGGCGGTGTGGCCCACGCCCGCGATGAGATTCTTCATCTGGCAGGAGAGCAGGGCGAGTCGAGTGTCGGTGAAATGAAAAGGCAACTGGACGAGCTTGGTCCCGATGGACTGTGGCGCGAAGTGGTCCAAAGCGTCCTCGCCGATCACGGCTTCGTGGCAGGCCGGTGACGAAAGCTTATCTGAAACAATGGCGCGAGCACTCGACATAAGGACGGCTCAATTGCGAGTTCGTATCGGACAACTTGGTTCCGCGCTGCTGCAGCGGTTTGAGGAGCGTGGGATAGCTACCGATAATTGTTGTTAACGGCACCATCTATGCCAGGCCATTGGCACTTCTACGACTATACGGCCATGTGGCCGGCGTTTCACGGGAGCAACCGGCCCTCGCGTCAGCGTCAAGAAGGGTCTCGCTCAAGGGACCAGCGAGTCTGTGTCGATTTACGAAAAACCTGATTCCTCTCGCGATCTTCTGTTATTCCGATAGCGGCAGGTCGATTAGTGGTTGCAAATAGTAGTCGGCACTTGTAGCGTTTTCGCCGTACTCCTCTCGCATCCACGCCTGATGAGCTCGGCCACATCCATAGTTGCAATGCGGCGATGGCGGGTCGCCGGAGAAGAAACCATCGCAATCGTCGTCAATAATCGCGGTGTCGTTGCGGTGGTCCGCCATGCAGTCCTCCTGAGTGGCGGCGGTCGCGCGTGGTGTTCGCCACTCCTTCATAGCGTGTTTGGAGGCCACTACGGAGCTCCCGGGAATTTAACTTGAGCCGCGCCCACGCCTCAAGACGCGGCAGCTACTTCAGCTTTGCGTACTCCGCTTTGGCTTGCTGCAGAATCGGGATGTCAGGGTCGGCATTTTTCCAGAGGGCGAAGAAATCCTGGTAAGCGGTTTTCGCTTTTGTGGTGTCGCCAGCGAGAGCGTACGCGCGCCCGAGACCCAAGTGCGCCAGTGCACCAATGGGATCGTTCAAGACGACGCCTGGATGATCCAGAATTTTCTGGAACTCGGCTTCCGCTTCGGCGCCCTGCTTGGTAGCAAGGTACGCCTCGCCCCGCAAGTAGGCAGGGTGAAGTTGCACGACAGATCCCGACTCGTAGGGCGCAGCCGTGGCTACCGCCTGCACAGCCTTGCCCGCCTCTCCGCTTCGAAGCGATACGGCGGCTTGGATCATAGGCAAGTATTCGAACTGCACAACCGTGTCTTCCGGGAAGCGTTTGCCCAGATCGCGGGCCAGCCCCACCGCTTGCCCGGAATCGCCTGCCAGCGCGAGCGCAAGCGCCGAGAATGCCTTAACGTATTGGCCATTTGCGAGTGCGAGTGCAGCCTGCGCCTCTTGCTTTGCCAGGCCCCCATTGCCTACCAAAGCTTCTCGGATTGCGGCTTGCGCGTAGTATTCTCCCGCTGTTTCCTTTTCGTCCGCCCGTAGGGCGGAGTCGACGGCCCGGCGTCTCAATTCCCGAGCCTTGGAAAAGTCCCCGCCACAGGCGGCAGCATCCGACTCTTGATAAAGAATGACATCCTCGTATCCTGGTTTCCCCATCAACCCAGCGGCCTCGCGCTCCATGCCCGCTCCGTCGTGCTGGAGGAAATCCACAAGGTAGAGCATGTGATGGATGAAAGGCCCTCCGAGATTGTAGCTTTGCGCCTGCCGCGCCGTGGCTCTTGCCGCGTCTAAGCGGTCGAGAAGCAAATACGCGTAGAGAAGCGTAGCGTAGGCACTCCCACTTCCGGGGTTTAATCTTAGCGCCTCTTGGGCCGCAGTAAGAGCCCTGTCGTACTCTCCCAGGCGAAAGTAGGTATTAGCGAGGTTAACCCCTATCCTGCCGTCTCGCGGGTAGGTTTGCGTCCACAACTCATAGGCCCTGCGGGCCGCCTCCAGGTTTCCGGTGACGAGGAGCTCGTAGAGCGAAGAAATGTAGAACTTCTCCTCCTCACTCGTCCGCTCTCGCAATCCATAAGCCTTGCGCGTAGTCTCGGCTGACCGGGTGGGCTCACCGAGGTTAAAATAAGCAGACCCCAGCCACGCATAGGCCGTCGCGAAATTCGGGTCCAAGGTGATTGCCCTTTCAAAGAATGGGATCGCGGCGAAAACGCCCTTTACGTACGACGTGCGACTGCCGAGGCCGTAAGCTTGCAGCGCCTCCAGTGACGAGGTGGTCACATTTTGCGGCGGCGCGTCATACTTCTCTACCGAGGCCAGCGATTCGCCTAATATACGGCGAAGTTTGGTGGCCGCCTCCCCGAGCGCTTTGAGCACTTGCTCCTTTCCGTTAGCCGTCACCTGCTCTTGCGCCAGCAAATCGCCATTGTGGCAATTCACGGCGTTGAGCCCCAGCACGTACTGGCTGCCCAAACTTGCGATCGAGCCTTCAATCGTGGCGGCGCTGGCCGTGCGCTGGCAAACCTCGCGGCTCAGTTCCTTTGTAAGACGCGCGTCTTTGGGTTGAGTCATCAGCGCCAACGTCTGCGCGATGCGGTCATCCGAAATCAGACTCAAAAACGGCGACTGCTCCAGTTGCGCCGAAAGCCCCTGTCGAAGCGTGCCGTCAAAAACAGGATCGCCTGTGGTGTTGGTGAAATCGGCCAGAACGATTGTGTCTTTGTTGGTAAGCTTCGGCGCATGTCGGCGCACAAAGAATAAATAAGCTGCGCCCACTGCCGCCAGCAGGATCGCGGCTACTCCCGCCATCCGTGGCCATCGCACCCTCCGAGTCACTTCCGGCACTTTGTGCGACTCGCTATTCCTCTTGAGCCGTTCGAGGTCCGCTCGCATGTCCGCCGCGCTTTGATACCGCAGCTTCCGATCTTTCTCCAGCGCCTTGTCGATAACGCGCTCTAATTCCGCCGGCACATCGGGATTCAGCCGCACCGCCGGCGTCGGCGTCGCATCCAGAATCGCCTTGAAAATCACTGCGGAACTGTCTCCGCGAAATGGCCGGACGCCCGTCGCCATCTCGTATAAGACCGCGCCGAAAGACCACAAATCCGTTCGCGCGTCTAATTCCTCGCCCCGCGCCTGTTCCGGCGACATGTAGGCTACGGTTCCCATCGCTTGGCCGGGCTTTGTGAGCATTTTGTCGGTAGCTAGGTGAGACGCGAGCCCGGCTTTCGCACCCGCCCGCTCCGGCGTCAGCTTGGCCAATCCGAAATCGAGCAGCTTGGCCGTTCCGTTCGAGGTCACCAGAATATTCGCCGGTTTCAGGTCGCGATGCAAAATGCCCCGCCCGTGCGCCTCTTCCAGCGCACTGGCAATCTGGATCGCCAGCCGAATGGTCTCCTCCACCGGCAGCGGGCCGGTTAGAGGCTTGCCATCGATGTACTCCAGCACCAGATAGTCCGGCCCGACATCGTGAATCTGACAGATATTGGGATGATTCAAGGCCGCGATGGCGTGCGCTTCCCGTTCAAAGCGTTGAGTGAAATTTCCGGGCGAAACCTTTATCGCCACTGTTCGGTTGAGCCGCGTGTCGCGAGCCTTCCAGACTTCGCCCATACCCCCCGCCCCGATGGGCGCAAGGATTTCGTACGGGCCCAGCCGGCTGCCGGGCGAGAGAGTTGGAAGCTGATCGACGGCCTTCGCCACCGCAGCCTCCAGCACATCGTCTGTCGATTTATCGTTCGCGAGCAACGATTCCACCTGACGGCGCAGTTCGCTGTCGTCCGAACAGACACGCGAGAGAAATTCGGCACGCTCAAAAGGCGCAAGGTCGGCAGTTTGATGGAACAGCTCTTCGATTCGCTGCCAGCGTTCGTCGCCCATATTTATCGTTAACTAGCCAAGAAGGAATCGCCGCAGCCACGCCTCCCCCAGCCGGAGGTCGCGCTTGACTGTGGCGAGAGTAAGTCCAAGCGCGGTAGCGATCTCTTCCCGCTCCATTCCGCCGAAATAACGGAATTCGATTACCTTGGCCTTGCGCTCATCCACCTTCGCGAGCCGGTCCAGAGCTTCGCTCACTTCCAGCACGTCCAGAGTTCGGCTCGGGGAAAGAGCCACACTCTCTTCCAAGGTAACGGCCTGGGCTGCGCCGCCACGTTTATCCGCGCCTTTCGAGCGAACGCAATCTACAAGGACGATCCGCATCAGCCGGGCCGCAATGCCGAAGAAATGAGCCCGGTTCTCCCATCGAATGGGCTGCGATTGGTCGATCAAGCGCAGCCAAGCCTCGTTAATTAGCGCCGTCGGCTGCAGCGTTTGGTTCGGGCGTCCCCGTCTCAGGTAGGTCCTGGCAAGCGCATGTAACTCCCTATGGACCTTGGGCGTGAGTTCCGCGAGAGCAACCTGATTACCCTCGCTCCATTGAATCAGCAAGCCCGTAATGGAGGCCGACCCTTCCATCAAAGGTATTCTGGCACAAACTGTAACTTCGATTATTCCGGCCCAACCAAGAAAACTTCAAAAATACCGCTGCAACGTTAGCCGTTTCGACTCGCGATTGCGAAGGAACCAGGTGAAGGGAGCAAAAGCGATGACGATTCTTGCTTTTTTTGACCCTCCCGAATGGTGGGTCGATCACAGCCTAATTCCCATGAAATTCAATAGTTAGATGTTAAGACCCAATTAAGACCAATTCTATTGACCGACGCAGCACTTGACCCTACGATCCTTTGACCAAAATGAACGAGGAGAACTCCAATGATCGATTCGAGGCACTCAGGCCGTGTTGTTTACATTCTGGCTTTTCTCCCCCTGATGTTGACGGGGCTGAAGGCGCAGGATCGCGTGGTTCCACTGAAAAACTGGGCGACTCCTTTGTATTGGCAGCCCAACCAAGCGGAAAGAGGAGCGGCCGCGCCGCAGATTGTGTTTTCCGCCAATCAAGTGTCCCCGAACGCTCTTACTTTCGTGGCGATCACGCCATGCCGATTGGTAGACACGCGTGGCTCCGGCGTTGGGTTCATCGGAGACAGTCCTTTTTCGGGGCCGTCCCTAACACCCGGGTTTACTCAGACGTTCCTAGTGCAGTCGGCGACCGAAGCGGACACCAGCGCGCCGGCCCCCTGTGGCACGATTCCATCCATCGCCCAGGCCTATTCGTTTAATGTCACAGTGGTTCCGCACGGGGGAGGCGCGGTGGACTATATCTCGATCTGGCCGGACGGCGGGACACAACCCCGCGTTTCGACGTTAGACGACGTGCAAGGTCAAGTCGTAGCCAACGCGGCCATTGTTCCGGCGGGCTCTCCCTCAGGCGGGGTGAAGGTGTACAACTCTGGTCCCGCGACCACGGATGTAATCATTGATATGAACGGTTTCTTCACCGCGCCGACCGATCTGCTCAATAACACCGCCATCGGCGCGGGAACGCTAACGGATAACACCAGCGGGATCAACAACACGGCCACCGGCAGCGACGCGCTGACCAGCAACCAATCCGGGGGCGACAACACCGCCAGCGGTGTCAACGCGCTGAAAGCCAATATGAGCGGGAGCTTCAACACAGCCACCGGCTTCAACGCGCTGGAGAATAATGTCAACGGGGGAAACAACACGGCCACCGGCAACAGCGCGCTGCTGAGCAACTCCGGAGGAAACAATAACACGGCTACCGGCGAAGAAGCGCTGTTCAAGAATATCGGCGGGAACGACAACACTGCTGTCGGCGGCCTTGCGCTTCAGGCCAACACGGCCGGGAGCTACAACACGGCCACCGGCTACGGCGCGCTGCAGAATAACACCGTGAGCGGCAACGCTGCCTTCGGTTACCAGGCGCTGGGCGCCAACGTCAACGGGACCGGCAACACGGCCGTCGGCACCAACGCACTGTACGTCAGCGTCGGCAGCAGCAACACGGCCTTCGGTTACGCTGCGCTGGGCGCCAACGTCAACGGAACCGCCAACACGGCCGTCGGCATCAGCGCGCTGGGAAGCGACCTCGGGTCTAACAACATTGCCATCGGGGCTGGTGCGGGCGCCAACGTTGGCCTCCCAGGCGCCACCGCCGGCACCGGCAACGACAACATTTACATAGGCAACGCGGGCGGTCTCAGCGACAATGGTGTCATCGCGATCGGAGTGCAGGGCACCCAGGGGGCCACCTACATCGCGGGCATTTACGGGGCAACCTCTTCGAGCGGAGTCGAGGTGTACGTCAATAGCAACGGGCAGCTAGGAACCGTGCTCTCCTCTGGCAGGTTCAAAGAGGACATCACCGACATGGGCGACAGCAGCAGCAAGCTGCTCCAGTTGCGTCCGGTGAGCTTTTTCTACAAGCCGGAGTACGACGATGGAACCCACCTTCCGCAATACGGCCTGATTGCCGAAGAAGTGGCCAAGGTCTATCCGGAAATGGTGGCGTACGGCAACGACGGTCATATATTGACGGTGAAGTATCAGTTGCTCGCTCCCATGCTTCTGAACGAGGTGCAAAAGCAGGACCGGGAACTCCGGGCACAGGCCGAGGCCATTCAGCTTCAGCAGGAACAGAATCGCAAACTGGAGGATCGCCTTCGAGCGCTAGAGACGCTATCCGGCCAGCCATCCAACGCTGGAGGAATACGTTAGGAACTCGCGTTATTGGACCAGCTAAGAAATCATACAAGATAAATTCGTCGCGACTTGATACGGCCGAGTACAGCCCACCCAGCAC
>Ga0302324_100001632_pt1 | contig 53999 bp, 53 predicted proteins | sample Palsa_T0_1_FD_201949 | JGI IMG/M metagenome (GOLD analysis project Ga0302324, IMG submission 201949) | Peat permafrost microbial communities from Stordalen Mire near Abisko, Sweden - Palsa_T0_1 | ecosystem: Environmental > Terrestrial > Soil > Palsa > Peat permafrost | place: Sweden: Abisko...
ATCCAAATAGCCCAGCCGCGGTGGCCATAATGGTTATTGAACGCGACGTAGGTCTCTTTGGGACTCCAATAGATTGAGTCGAGAGAAGACTCCAAGGTATAACGGGCGAGTTCTTTGGTTTTATGGAAGAGGGTCAGAGAATCGGAAGCAGCGGAAACTACGATGGAGTAATCATGGCGGGGAGACTCCCATTTCCACGTTTCAACGTCGTTTTCGTCCGCGCATACGAGGCGCGCAAGGCCGAGCATAAATACTGCGAAAATAAGAGAACGTATATAAGTCTTCCTATTCATCTTTAAGTTAAGAGGCGGCGACCGGAGTCTCGAAGGCCAAGCTCACCCCTCGCCGTCGAGGCGGTGGCCGGTTTTTGCGATGAAGACGTCTTCCAGCGTGGGCTTGCCAAGGGTTATGGTTTCGATCTCGCCGGGGAATGTCTCGAACAGCTTCCCGATAAGCTGGTGACCGTTTTCTTTTTCGATGCGCAATCTCCCTTCCAGAAGGGTGGCGTTGAACGGGAAGGCCGCATTGATCCGGGAAAGCAGGGTTTCGGGATCTTTCGCCTCGATGGTGATAACGTCTCCGCCGATCTGGGCGCGGAGGGCGTTCGGCTCGCCGAGCGCGACGATCTCGCCCTTATGGATGATGGCGACGCGGTCGCAGCGATCCGCTTCATCCATCAGGTGGGTCGTGAGAAGGATGGTGACGCCCTGGTTGCGCAAGTCGCCGAGAAATGTCCAGAGATCGATCCTCGCTCCCGGGTCGAGACCGGTGGAAGGCTCGTCCAGGAGCAGGAACTCGGGGGAATGAAGGAGGCTCTTGGCGATTTCGACGCGGCGCTGCAACCCTCCGGAAAGGGTCTCGACGATGTCGCGGGCGCGGTCGGCGAGATGAAAACGGTTGAGTAGATCGTCGATCCTCGCTTGCAGGGTGGAACCGCTCAAGCCGTAAAGGCTGCCTTGATGGCGCAGGTTTTCCACGACACGAAGTTTTTTGTCCAGGCTGGGCGACTGGAAGACGACTCCCATGCGGTGGCGCGCGGCGGTGGCATTATCGAGAATGTTCAAGCCGAAGAGTTCCGCCGAGCCGGAGCTGGGCCGGATCAAGGTCGAGAGGATGCGGAACAATGTTGTCTTGCCGCCGCCGTTAGGGCCGAGGAGGCCGAAGATTTCTCCGCTGCGAACCTCGATGTTAACGCCCTTGAGCGCGAGTCTCTCGCCGTAGCGGTGTGTCAGATTGATCGTTCGCAGCACGCTGTTCATCGCACGACTTTCAGATATTCGCCGTCGCTCGCCTTGAGGTAATAGACGGAGCCGCCCCCGGTTGCCGGTCCCGTGTAAATGAAGAAGGAATGGGTATCGTCCATGCCCGCCTTCAGCATGCCGATGTCGAAGGCTGTGACATTGTTCACGTCGGCCAGACGAAGGGGGCGGCCGTTCCAGGTGAGGACGGTGATGCCAAGCTCTCTGGACGCTGGCGCGACGAAGGCCTTGTCTCCGACGGCGGTGGGCTCGGTGACGGTCTCCAGCGAGGAAAGGTGCGCTTTGTCATAGATGGCGGAGGCGGTGACGGCGGCGAGACCGAGCAGGAGGGCGACGCCGAGGCCGGCAGCCCATTTCCCGCCGAAAACGCGGATCTCGGGAGAGTCTTCAACCCGGTTCATGGGCGCTCGAATTCGATGGCGGCAATCCGGGCCATCACGCGCTCGCTCAGGCGCTGGTAAAGATCCCTCCCTTTCCCGGCAAGATCGGCTTCCGTGAACCGGATCGGCTCTCCGACGACGATGGTGATGGGGTGCGGCGTGGGAAATTTCTTTCCGCGCGCAAAGGCTTCGTGAGCGCCGAAGATGCGCATGGGAACAATGGGGGCGAGCGTCTTCGAGATGACCAGGCCGAGGCCGGGCTGCGCGGGCTGGAGGCTGCCGTCGGGGGTGCGCGATCCTTCCGGGAAGATGATGGTGCAGTTCCCGGCCTTGACGAGACGGATGACGGCCTTGAGGGCGCTCATGTCCGCGCGCTCCTGGTCAACCGGTATGACGTTTAACTTGGGGAAAACCGGCCCGAGGATGGGCCACTTCAAGAGGCTGCGCCGCGCCAGGAAATAGATCTGCCGGCGGCAACAGATGCCGGCAAGGGGCGGATCGAGGAAACTCTGGTGGTTCATGGCGAGAATCGCTCCGCCCGTCTCGATGATGCGTTCCCGATGGACGACGCGAAAGGAGAAGAACGCGCGCGCCAGGAGGGCGGAAAGGTTGTATCCGAAGCTGTACGTGGCTCCCATGCGCGGGGACTTTCAATCTTCTATCTCGAGACCTCTCAGTTTCAAGAGGCCGATGATTTCACCGGCGACGCCGTCGATGGTGAGGTTTGAGCTGTCGATGATGTGGGCGTCGTCGGCGATTATCAAGGGCGAGGCGCGCCGTGAAGAATCGCTGCGGTCGCGCGCGCTGATCTCGTCGCGCTGGCCCTGGAGAGCGCGCCGGCGGGCGCGCACGCTGGGAGAGGCGTCGATGTAGAACTTGAAAGGGGTGTCCGGGAAAACCACCGATCCTATATCGCGCCCTTCCATGACGAGATCCGAAGAGACCAGGTACTCCCGCTGCGCCGCGACGAGGATGGCGCGCACGGCCGGGATGGCGGAAACCTGCGAGACATTCGCATTCACTTCGTCGTCGCGTAGCGAGGGGGTCGGATCGACCCCGTTGATGGAAATGGAGGATTCCGAACCACGGATTCCCCAGGAGAGCTGTGTGCGATCCAGCAGTGAAAGGACCGCGCCGTCATCCGAAGGGGATATCTGATTTTGCAAAACGCACCAGGTAACCGCGCGATACATCGCTCCCGTGTTGACGTAGAGCCACCCGAGTTTTCTCGCGAGCCTCCGCGCGACGCTGCTTTTGCCGGAGGCGGCCGGACCGTCAATCGCCACGACGCGGTGATTGGAAAGAGGGATCACGGGCGGCGTTCCTAGCGCAGGGGGATGGAACTGATGACGTGAGTCGGGGGAGGGCCAGCCTGTATCTGGGTGAGCTTTTCGAGCGTCTTGTAAAAATCGGGGTACGAGGTGGCGACGCAATCGATGTCCTCGACGACAGTCTCGCCTTCGGCGAAGAGCCCGGCGATGGCGAAGGCCATCGCAATACGGTGGTCGCCGAAGCTGCTCACCCGGGCGCCCCGCAGCGGAGCGCCGCCCTGGATTTCGAGGCCGTCCTCGGTCTCGGAAAGGTGGGCGCCCATGGCGCGGAGATTTTTTGCGATGGCCGCGATGCGGTCGCATTCCTTCAGACGCAGTTCCCCGGCGTCGGCGATGATTGTCGGCCCCAGCGCGAGAGCGCCGGCGACGGCCAGGATGGGGAGTTCGTCGATGACGTTTGGGATCTCCCGGCCCCGGATCACGGTTCCCTTGAGTTGCGAACCCTTGATCTCGATGCTGCCGCGGGGTTCGCCGTGGTCACATTCGCCGATGATCTCCCTGACGTGCGCGCCCATGCGAAGGAGAACCGCGAGGATGCCGGTGCGGGTATCGTTGAGGCCGACGTTTGTCACGAGAAGGCCCGACCTCGGCTGGGCGGCGGCGGCGATGAGCCAGAAGGCGGCGCTCGAGATATCGCCAGGCACGACGAAATCTTGGGACTCGGGGGTTTGTTCGCCGAAGAGGGAGACGCTCAGACCGTCCTTCTGCGAATTGACGAGGAAGTAGCGGAGGATGCATTCGGTATGGTCGCGGCTCTGGAGGGGCTCGGTGACGGTCGTCTTGCCTTTGGCGTACAAACTGGCGAGCAGGATGGCGCTCTTAACCTGGGCGCTTGCGACGGGCATGAAATACTGGATGGGGCGCAGCTTGCCGCCTTCGATGACGATGGGGGGACGGCCTTTGTCGCCCTCCGAAGTAATGGCGGCGCCCATCTCGACGAGCGGGTCGATGACGCGATTCATGGGCCGCCGCGAGAGAGAGGCGTCGCCGATGAGCCTCGAGCGGAAGGGCTGGGCGGCAAGGACGCCGGAAAGCAGGCGCATGGTGGTGCCGGAGTTGCCGCAATCGATATCCGCCGTGGGAGCGGTAAACCTCCGTTTGCGTCCGTGAACGATGAGAGTAGTAGGCTCGGGATTTTCAATCTCGATGCCCAGGAGGCGCAGCGCGTCCACGGTCCTCATGCAATCCTCGCCGGGCAGGAAGCCTGAAATGACGCATGTGCCGTTGGACATCGCCGCGATGAGGACGGCTCGGTGGGAGATGCTCTTGTCTCCCGGGACGGTTATCTCGCCTTGAATGAGAAAGGTTCTTTTTATTCTCCAATTCGCCATATCATTTACTGGAGACGCGAGCGTGCCGGCCAGTCGAAGCCACCAGGAAATCCAAGCGTGGGAGTCTCGCGCGAACTCCGCAAGGGGCTGAAACCACTCAGGGCACCAGGAAAACTTTCTGCGTGTAAGGGTCCTTTACCTCCGTCCCCGGGGGATAACCGCGCACATCGACTAATCCGGCGCCAGGCGCGTACGGACTGGTGACGAAGCCCGGCCTGCCGGGAACAGGAATCCCATAAGCGTAATCTTTCTTCGGAGAAGGCGAAGGGGTCGCCTCGGTGGTGGTATCGGGCGAGGGCGCGGGACTTTCGGCGGGCTTCGTCTCGCCGTTGTCCGTGTCTGGGGGAGGCGGGGCGGGCGTCGGCTCGGGATACTGGGTGGTGTCATCCCCCGGTCCGCGATAGCCCGGGCGTTTTTTCTGCGCCTGGTCGGAGTCCGAACACGCCGTGAATAAACAAAGGGTCAAACCCAAAAAAGCTGTCAAAAATAATGGCCTCATACACGAATGGTTCGCATGGTATTACTTCAAACCGGCGGCGGTTACAAGGGATTAAACCACCTTGAAAACACCGAGTTCGCTCTCGAGTTGGGCGCGCAGGATTTCGATCAGGCGCCCGGGCGCTTCGAGCGGGGCGAGCGGCCCGCTTTTTTCCAGGATGAGAAGGTTGCAATGGGGTATGGCCGGCTGCAACCGGTAGGCCCATTCGAGCTGGGGGAACATGGCCTGGTCGCCCCAGAGCAGAGTGACGGGCTGGGCAAGGGTCTCCATGCGCGCCTCGAGATCAAAACCAAGGCGGCCCGCAAAGAGATTGAGAATGGAATACTCCGCGCCGTATTGCCTGCCGCAGGTGGTGAGGACATCGACCATTTCTTCCGTCACCAGGCTGGGATCCACGAAGACCTGGCCGGCCAGCCAGTCACGCACCGCCACCCTCGTCACGTGGTGATTGCGGTAGAGCAAGCGGTTGAGCACGGGGACGCGGCTGGCGAGCTTCATTTGCCACGACAGGCGGCGGCGTCCGAGATCGCGCTGCGCCGTCGGCATGAAGAGGATCAAGCGGGAGACCAGTTCCGGATGCTGGCTGGCGAGATAGACGCAAAAACCGGCGCCCAGCCCGCTGCCGATCAAAATGGGCCTTTCCTGCCCACAGGTGGCGTGGACGAATTCGGCAAGCATGCGGACGTAATCCGCTGCGAACAGCCTGACCTTGGGGCGCTGCGACTCGCCACACCCTATCCAGTCCGGAGCCAGGACGCGGAACCGGGAGGCAAAGGCGGGGTAAACCTTCGACCATTCGTAGGAGGAAGCGCCGGGGTAGATGCCGTGAACAAAAAGGAGCGGCTGCCCGCTGCCGGACTCGTGGTAAACGATCTGCCCCGGCGTCGTATGGAGAACCCTTGTCGCGAAGATGGCAGGAGAGATGCTGTCGGGAACGAGCCACTGGGCCGGCCGGCGCATCGCGTAACGGACGCTGAAAAGGAACGCGCCGAGAAGGCCGGCTCCCACGCCGAAATTCCAAAGGCTCTTTCGTTTCCTGGGTTCAAAAATAGGTCCGCCCTCCGCCATATCGCCCTTCTTTTTCAGCTTATCCTAACAGCGCCGCCGCCGGGCGCAATGCCGCCGATGATCCATCCGCGGGTGCGGCGAACGACTTCCGGCGCGTCCGCCTTCGCGACGATGACCGCCATCCCGATGCCCATGTTGAACACCTGGTACATCTCGTCATCCGGGACTTTCCCGCCTTCCTGCAACAAACGAAAAATCGCCGGCCTCTTCCACCGGCCCGTTTCGATGACGGCATCGCAATTCGCCGGCAGGACGCGCGCGACGTTATCGGCCAGTCCGCCGCCGGTGATGTGCGCCGCGCCTTTCAATACCGGCGCCAGCGAAGCAAGCAGGGGCTGGTAGTTGCGATGCACGCGAAGCAGTTCCTCGCCGAGGGGGCGTTTCAGCCCGGCGAGCTTCGCGTCGAGCTTCGTCTCGTGGAAAATTTTCCGGGCGAGCGAATAGCCGTTGGTATGCAATCCGTTTGACGGGATGCCGGCAATCACATCCCCGGGAACGATCTTCGTTCCGTCCAGAATCTTCTTGCGGTCCACAACACCGACGATGCAGCCCGCGAGATCGTATTCGCCCGGCTTGTACATGCCGGGCATCTGCGCGGTCTCGCCGCCGATGAGCGCGCAGCCCGCCGCCTTGCACGCCCGCGCAAAGCCCGCGAGGAGCTTGCCGAACACCGCGGACTCGAGTTTCTCCGCGCCGATGTAGTCGAGGAAAAAGAGGGGCCGCGCGCCGAGCACGGCGATGTCGTTGACGCAGTGGTTCACCAGATCCTGCGCGACGGTGTCGTGCCGGTTCATCGCGAAAGCGATCTTCAGCTTGGTTCCAACGCCGTCCACGCTGGAAACGAGCACGGGCTCGCGCATCGAACGAAAATCCGGCCGAAAAAGGCCTCCGAATCCGCCGATCCTGCCCAACACCTCCGGTCCATGCGTGGACTGGACGCGGCGCTGGATGCCCGCCTTCAAACGGTTCGCCAGGTCCAGATCCACGCCGGCGCGGGCGTACGCCTTGGAGGGCTGGGAGCCGTTCTTCATTTGAGGTCCGCGAAAAGAACGGGCTGGTCGACGGCTTCGACGAGGAGATTGGCGCGTCCCTGGCGGCGCTCCATGATGTATTTGTGGAACTTGGGATCGAAAGGGACGGGGTAGTCGCCGTTGAAACAGGCCATGCAGAAACTGTTTGCCGGGAGTCCGGTGGCGCGGACCATCCCTTCGAGATCGAGATAGCCGATGCTGTCCGCGCCGAGATATTCGCGGATCTGGTCGAGCGAGCACTGGTTGGCGAGAAGGTTTGCGGGATCGGGAAAATCGATCCCGTAATGGCAGGCGAACCTGTGCGGAGGGCAACTGATGCGCATGTGAACCTCTTTCGCGCCGGCTTCGCGGAGATTGACCACGCGCGCGCGCGCCGTGGTTCCGCGGACGATGGAATCATCGACGACGACGACGCGTTTGCCGCGGACGGACTCCTTGATGAGGTTCAACTTGATGCGGACGTTGAAGTCGCGAGTCAACTGCGTCGGCTGAAGAAAGGTGCGCCCGATGTAATGGTTGCGGACGAAGGCCGGCTCATAGTCGATGTGGGCCTCGTGGCTGTAACCGAGGGCCGCGTAGATGCCGGAATCCGGCACCGGCACGACGATATCGGCCTCCACCGGATGGAGCCGCGCCAGTTCGCGTCCCATCGCCGCGCGGGCTTTGTTGACGTTTATGCCGCGCAGGATGCTGTCGGGCCGGGCGAAATAGACGTATTCGAAAATGCAGAACGCCTCCTTTTCAACAGGAAACGGAAAGTCGGAGCGGATGCCGTCCTCATTGATGGTGACCACTTCACCCGGTTCGATTTCACGGATGAACTCGGCGTGGATGAGGTCGAAAGCGCAGGTCTCCGAGGCCAGGATGTACGCGCCGTCGAGCTTGCCGAGAACCAGCGGCCTGAAACCGAAGGGATCGCGGAAGCCGATGATATTGTTCTGGCTCATGAGAACCACGGAGAAAGCCCCCTCGACGCGCCGCAAGGCGGAGAGAACGCTTTTCGAATCGGAAGGCTGCGCCAGGAGATGGAGGATGATCTCGCTGTCAACGGTTGTTTCGAATATGGCTCCGCGCTGTTCGAGTTCATCCCGGAGGATCGCGGCATTGACGATATTTCCGTTGTGCCCGATGGCGAGCTGGCCGCGCCGGCAATCCGCATAGAGCGGCTGGGCATTTTTGATATTGCTGGAGCCGGTGGTCGAGTAGCGCACATGCCCTATCGCCCGGGTGCCTTTCAAGCGATCGAGGTCACCCGCGGTAAAGACTTGCGTGACCAACCCCATCCCCCGGTGCATGGCGAAGGGGCCGCCGTTCGAGGTGACGATGCCGGCGCTTTCCTGCCCGCGATGCTGGAGCGCGAATAATCCGCAATAAGTCAGGTGCGCGGCGTCCGGATGGCCGCAAACGGCGAAAACACCACACTCGTCCCTAGGCTTGAAGGAGTCTTCCACGAGTTAAGGGAGCACCGATAGTATCCGCAGACTAACGCAGATTGACGCAGATTCGGGAGGCAGGGTTCGCCGTTGATCCGTGAAGACCGGGAAGTTCATCTTAAAATCTGTGGCAATCTGCGTGAATCTGCGGATGAAAAATTCCTCGTGTAATGAATCAGCGATTCCGCTTAGGAGGACATGAGATCACCGATGGCAGAATACCATCCTTTGTAAAGTTCCGCCACAGGCCACGAAAATTGAACGCCGCCCGCGCGGATCGCGAGTTCCGGGCCGCCGGCCACGCCGATGCGCGCCACCGGCGTTCCCCGCCATTCGAGCAGGGAAAGAGCGGCGGAAGCCCCGGTCGCGGCAACGGTGATGACGATGCGCGAAGGCGATTCATTGAAAAGAAGCTGGTCCAGCCGCATTCCCGCGCCGTCCAGGTCGATGCGGGCGCCGATCTGTTTCTTCCCGGAGATACAGCATTCGGCCAGGGCGACGGCTAGGCCGCCTTCGGAGCAATCATGAGCGCTTTTGACAAAACCGGAGCGGATGAGAGAGCGAACGGCTTCCTGCACCGCAAGCTCGCGGGCGAAGTCCAGCCGGGGCGGCAGCCCTTCCTTGCGGCCGTGGATGATCTTCAGATAGTGGGAGGCTCCGAGTTCGCTCCCCTCTCCTCCCACGAGAAGAATGACATCGCCGGACTGTTTGAATGCCTGTGTCGTGATGTGCCGTTCGTCCTCGATGAGCCCGACCATGCCGACTGTCGGCGTCGGGTCGATGGCGCCGGCGGGACTCTCATTGTAAAGGCTGACATTTCCCCCGGTGACGGGCACATCCCACGCGCGGCAGGCTTCCGCGAGGCCTTCCACGGATTCACGAAGCTGCCAGAAGTTCTCCGGTTTGTACGGGTTGCCGAAATTGAGGTTATCGGTGACGGCCAGCGGGGTCGCTCCCGCGCAGGTGAGGTTGCGCGCGGCTTCGGCCACGGCCAGCCGGGCTCCTTCGCGGGGATCGAGCGCGCAGAAAAGCGCATTGCAGTCGGTCGTGGCCGCCACGATTTTGCCCGCCTCGCGGATGAGAAAGACGGCGGCGTCCGAGCCGGGAGCCACGATGGTTCCCGCGCGGACGGTGTGGTCGTATTGGCGATAGACCCAGTTCTTCGAAGCGATGGTCGGGTGGGAGAGCAGCCGGAGCAACGCGGTGTGCGGATCGGCGGGCGGGACACTGTCGAGATCCAGCGCCGCCGAAAGTGGCTTCGCAAGCGCTTCCCGATGATAAACAGGAGCTTCCTCGGCCAACTGCCGTGCTGGAATTTCGGAGACGGGAGAGCCGTTGTTCAACACGCGCATCATGCCGTCGTCCGTGACGCTGCCGATCTCCGCGTACGGCAGATCCCACTTTTCAAAGATCGTTTTCACCGCTTCTTCTTCACCGCGTTTTACAATGATCAGCATCCTCTCCTGGGATTCGCTGAGCATGATTTCATACGGAGACATCCCCCGCTCGCGTTTCGGAACCCGCGCCAGATCGATCTCGACGCCCGTCCCCGCGCGGCTGGCGGTCTCGCAAGTCGAGCAAGTCAGGCCCGCCGCGCCCATGTCCTGGATGCCCGCGACGCATCCGCTCTCCAGCAATTCGAGGCAGGCTTCGAGAAGGAGCTTTTCCTTGAAAGGATCGCCCACCTGGACCGCCGGCCGATCCTGCCTGGACGCCTCGCTCAATTCCCGCGAGGCAAACGCCGCGCCCGCGAGCCCGTCCCTGCCGGTCTCCGCGCCGACGTAGAAGACAGGGTTGCCGATCCCCGTGGCAGCGCCCCGGGCGATCTGGTCATGGCGCAAAACGCCGAGACAAAGGACGTTGACGAGCGGGTTGCCTTCGTAGCTTTCGTCGAAGTAGATCTCGCCGCCGATCGTCGGAATGCCGATGCAGTTCCCGTAATGCCCGATGCCTGAAACCACCCCCGCGAAGAGACGCCGGTTCTCCTTCAAGCGTTTCTCGTCCGCATCTCCGGAGATGGGCCCGAAGCGCAGGGAATTCAGGCTGAAAACCGGGCGCGCGCCCATCGTAAAAATATCGCGGATGATTCCTCCGACACCGGTCGCGGCCCCCTGGAATGGCTCGATCGCGCTCGGGTGATTATGGCTCTCCATCTTGAACGCGACGGCCCAGCCATCCCCGATGTCGATGACACCCGCATTCTCCTCGCCGGCCTTGACGAGCACCCGGGGGCCGGCGGTCGGGAATTTCTTCAATTCGGGCCGCGAATTTTTGTAGGAACAATGCTCGCTCCACATCACGGAAAAGATGCCGAGTTCGGTGAAGTTCGGCGGGCGGCCGAGGATCGCTTCGATCCGGCGGAATTCGTCCTCCGTGAGCCCGTGGCGGCGCACGGCCTCAGGGGTTATGGCAGGGTCGGCGGTCATCCCGTTCGCGTTGATCCCGTTTCCCCTCGTTCCCAAGTTGCACTTGGGAACGCAATGGTTCCGGCAGTTTCACTGCCATATCCGCCATATCCTGGAGGGAGGAAGCGGAGCTTCCAAGACAAGCGCGTTCCCAAGTGCAACTTGGGAACGAGAAAATAAGTGAGGCGGCTGGCACAGCCGCCTCTACAGCGTAAAGGTGTCCTACTCATGGCTCAGGCGGCCTCTCTTCTTCCAAACGCGTGGAGGAGGGACTCGAAGATCGCTTTGCCGTCCTGGCTGCCGAGCCGGGAATCGGAGGCCCGCTCCGGGTGAGGCATGAGGCCGAATACATTGCGGCGGCGGTTGCAGATGCCGGCGATGTTTTGCGCCGAGCCGTTGGGATTCGCCTCCCGGGAAGTCTGCCCAAGGGCATCCGCGTAGCGCAACAGGATCTGCCGGTGAAGGTTCATCTCGCGGAGATCCGCCTCGCCGGCGACGTAGTTTCCTTCGCCGTGCGCGATGGGAAGCTCGAGCAGCGTCCCGGTCAGGCAGGCGTTGGTGAAAGGCGTATCCATGTTCTCGACGCGAACGGTGACGTGCCGGCAGACGAAGCGCAGGGAGGCGTTGCGGATGAGCGCGCCCGGCAGCAGCCGGGCCTCGCAGAGGATCTGGAACCCGTTGCAGATGCCAAGGATCAATTTCCCCTTTCCGGCTTCCTCGATGACCGATTGCATGACGGGAGAAAAGCGCGCGATGGCGCCGCAACGCAAATAATCGCCATAGGAAAAACCGCCGGGAAGGACAATGAGGTCAAACGCGGAAACCGACTTTTCCTTGTGCCAGACGTACTCGGTGTCGAGTTGAAAGGTCTCGCGCAGGACCCGGTAGCAATCCTGGTCGCAATTCGACCCTGGAAATCTGATGACCGCGCATTTCATGGAAGTGGCGGCGGCACCTCAGGGGATGACCTGGAGCCGGTAATCCTCGATGACCGGGTTGGAAAGAAGATCGCGGCAAATCTCGTGCAGTTTCTTTTCCGTATCGACGCCGGCCTCCAGCTCGATCTGCATAAACTTGCCGACCCGCACCTCTTTGACCCCTCTCATACCCTGGTGCTGGATGGCATCCCGCACCGCGACCCCCTGGGGATCGAGCACGCTCTCTTTTGGCATGACGATGACAGTTGCTTTCATAGGCTTAAGGCGAAGGTTCGGGCTCCGCCCTTTCGGCTTTCTCGACCCTGACGGGCCCGGTTTTCAACTCGATCTTTAATGTAAGGGCGTCGAACCTCCCGTCGGTCGTGCGCCGGCGGGCCGCGCCGCGCACATAGACGCCGGCGGCAAGATCGTCCAAGCTCCCCTGGGCCGGTCCCTTCGTCATTTTGGTCGAGTCGGAGATAACATACACGTTCATTTCCTTTTTGCCCTGGAGAGTGAACATCCGGGCGGCTTTTTCGAAGGTGACGATCGTTCCGTGAAAGGCGACCCTGTCGTCGGGCGCGGCGCTCGGAGAACCGGAGGCTTTGGCCTTCTTGTCCGAGGCGAAACCGAACGGAGAACAAAGGAGCAGGACAACGAAAACGGCGAAAAGGCGAATCATGTCATTTTTCGTCAGGCGCCAAGGAACCAGGTCAGCCTGCCGTGCTCCGGCTTCACGCGGGCGGCTGGGTAGGCGCCCGGCCCGCCGGCAAGTATCTCCGAGAGAATCTTGTCCTTTCCCGCGTCGTTAACAAGAAAACAAACGTGCCGGGCGGCATTGATCAACGGGAACGTAAACGTAATCCTGTGGGTGGAAAATTTCGGCACAAAATTCGCGACCACGTTGCGCGCCTTCTCGTCGAGCGCCTCCGTGCCGGGAAAAAGGGATGCCGTATGCCCGTCGTCTCCCAACCCCAACAGGAGAAGATCGTGGACGTAACGGGATTCGCCGGATGCCGACGCGAGTTCCGCCAGCCTTGATTCGTATTCGTCCGCGGCGGCCCGGGGAGCCAGCTCGCCGCGAATGCGGAGGACCCTCGCGGGCGAAGCGACCCTGTCCAGCAGCGCGAGCTTCGCCATGCGGAAATTGCTTTGCTCATCCTCGGGCGGCACACAGCGCTCGTCGCTGAAGGTGAAGACGACCTTATCCCAGGGCAGCTCCCAGCCGATCTCCGCCAGCCTGGCAAAAACCGGGCGGGGAGTATTGCCGCCGCTCAACGCCAGGCGGAAACAGCCCCGGGCTTCGATGGCTTCCCGGGCGCTTTCGAGGATGACCTGGGCGGCATCGTCAACGAATGAGTTCGAGCGGATGACGCTGGGTTTCATGAGAAATGCTTCGGCCGCGTCATTTGGAACCCATTAATTTCACGGGAAGAAGAAATTGAAGAGTCGCCGAGCCGGCGCCGGGGTGTTCGAGCACGAGAAGTGTGAGGGACGCTTTGCGGAGGTTAAGCCTTCTTGATTCCGGCAGACCGAGAAGAGTGGCGGCGAAGTGGCTGAAATCGGGTTCGTGGCCGACAAGCATCACACTCGAGAGATTCGGGTAGGCGTCCAACTCCTTGATGGCATCCCCGGGCTGCATACCCGAACCGAGGAAGGGAGCGACCACAAGCTTCCCGCCGGTCTTTCGCGCGACAATGTCCGCCGTTTGCTCCGCGCGACGGTAGGGGCTCGTCAGGATGAGGTCGGGCACGATTCCAAAATCGCGGCAAAAACGTCCGACTGTTTTCGCCTGGGAAATGCCCTTGTCGGTAAGGTAGCGGGCAGCATCCGTCTTTGCTTGATCGATGGCTTCGGCGTGGCGAAGGAGGTACAGATTCATGGGAAGCTTATGGGTTCGATGCCGATTCATTGCAGAATTACAGGCTGCCGCCAAGCTGAGAAAAGCCGCCATGCCTGCCCGGTTTCGCGGAGTGATCCTCTGGCGGACTTTTTCTTGGCGAGAAACGTAAATCCGGCATGCGGGTTCCACGCCGCCAAATCCAAAGTGAGGACGGCTGAGACAGCCGCCTCTACACCCGGCAAGGAGCGCGCTACCGCGCGGCAGCGTCCCAAAATAACTGAAGTCAGGCTTTCATGACAATCGCGACAAAGATTGTTCTACATCACCATCCCGCCGTCCACCGTCAAGACTTGTCCGGTGATGAATTTCGCTTCGGCCCCGGCAAGGAAGGCGACCGCCGCGGCGATGTCCTCGGGCTCCCCGAACGTCCCCAATGGAATCTGGCTCAGCACGGCGGCTTTGGCCGCTTCGGGAAGGACGTCGGTCATGTCCGTCTTGATGAAACCGGGCGCGACGGCGTTCACGGTGATCGTGCGGCTGGCAAGTTCGCGCGCCAGGGATTTGGTAAGGCCGATGAGCCCGGCCTTGCTGGCGGCGTAGTTGGCCTGGCCGGCGTTGCCAGTCAATCCGCTGACGGAGCTGATGTTGATGATCCGCCCGGAACGCTGTTTCAACATCGTCCGTTCGACGCCCTGGATGAAGTTGAAAGCCCCGCGCAGATTGGTCTCCAGGACGATGTCCCAATCCTCGACCGGCATCCGCAGGCTGAGACCGTCGCGGGTCAGCCCGGCATTGTTGACGAGGATATCGACCCTCGAGAAATCGGCCACGATGCGTCCGCAAAGCGAGATAACCGCTTTGTGGCCGGCGACATCCACCGCGTAAGCCGCGGCACGGCCGGGATGGAGGGCGTTGATCTCGTCCGCGGTTCTGGCCGCGTTCGCTTCGGTGCGGCTGACGACGGCAACCCGCGCCCCCTCGTTCGCGAGCCGGACGGCGATCGCATGGCCGATGCCGCGCCCCGCCCCGGTGACGATGGCAACCTGCCCGCTGAACCTTAAAGTGGAATCCATCCCTTCTTGCGGGCGCTCTCCTCCACGGCGGCCAGGACGCGCTCGTTCGCGAGGCCGTCGGCAAACGTGGGCTGGACACTTTTTCCCGCGACGACCGCCTTGATGAAATCCGCGAATGTATTCACGAATGTATGCTCATAACCGATGATGTGGCCGGGGGGCCACCATGCCTCCATGTAAGGGTGGACGGCTTCGGTGACGAGGATGTCGCGGAAGCCGCGCGCCTCCCCGGGGTCGGCGGCATTGTAGAACTGAAGGCGGTTCATATCTTCAAAATCAAAGAAAAGGGATCCCCCGCTTCCGTTGATTTCGAGGGTGATGTTGTTCTTTCGCCCGTGAGCAAGGCGCGTCGCCTCGAGATTGGCAATCGCGCCGTTCTCGAATCGCCCGATGAAGGAGACCGCGTCATCGACGGTGACCGCGCCCATCTCCCTGCCTCCCGCGGCGCTGAGCCCGGCGCCGGCCTGTTCGACAAGGGGACGCTCTTTGATGAAGGTCTCCATGAGACCGCAGACTTCCTTGAACTCACCCACCAGATACCGGCCAAGGTCGATGATGTGCGCGTTGATGTCGCCGTGGGCGCCGGAGCCGGCGATCTCGGATCGCAGCCGCCAGACGAGCGGGAAAGCCGGGTCGGTAATCCAGTCCTGCGCGTAGCGGGCGCGAAAGTGATAAATGGTCTCGCCGATGTCGCCATTCTCGATCATCCGCTTCGCAAGCGCGATGGCCGGGATGCGGCGGTAGTTATGGCAAACCATGTTGACGACGTTCGCCTTCCCGACGGCGGCCACCATCTCTTCGCACTGGGCGATATTCATCCCGAGCGGCTTCTCGCACAGGATGGCCTTGCCGGCGCGGGCGGCGGCGATGGCGATCTCCGCGTGCGTGTCATTCGGGGTGGTGATGTCGATGATGTCGATCGCGGGATCGGCCACCACTTCGCGCCAGTCCGTGCTCGTCGCGGCCCAGCCAAGCTGCCGCGCGGCCCGCTCGACGCTTTCCGCGGAGCGCCCGCAGACCGTTTTCATCTCGATGTCCGCGGGAAGATCGAAAAACCTCGGAGCCTGCCGCCAGGCGTTCGAATGGGCCTTGCCCATGAAGTTGTATCCGATCATTCCGACGGCGAGTTTTCTTTTGGGGGTCATAGGGTTCAGTTCCGATCTATATAAAGAAGGCCGATGCTATCGACAGCGTAGGCGCTCCCGCCGAAGATGCCGACAACGATCTTGCCGTTTGCGCTCAATTGCCGAAAGGGCTTGCCGCCTCGAGACTCTGCATCCGACTCCTCCTTGTAAGAACCTTCCGCATCGAGGCTCGGTCCGGTTTCGTGGATCTGCCAGAAAAGGACTTTGATGTCCTCGACGACTTCTCCGGCGACTCTGACTTCGATGCCGGATACCGCGAAACCTTCCCGGGCTTCCATTTTTGTGGATGAGCCGGCCTTTCTGCCATAAATCCTGCCGGTAACCCTGCCGGTCGCGGTCTCATAGATAGGCCGTATTGCACGAATGACATCGTCACCGGCGTACTCGCCTTTCCAGACCTCCAAACCAACGAGAATGGCTCCAGGCCGAACATCCGTAAAGTCGACCCCGCCCAATCCGCCGGCGGTCTTCGTCTTGCCGGGCGCCGGAAGGTTCCCCGCATTGGACCCAAGCGAGTCCCAAAAACCCTTTGAAAGCAAGGGTGGCGATGGTTGCTGCCCTGGAACGCCGGTTGCGATGCCTGCGAGAATCGCCGCGATAAAAAGGGTTTGGAAGCGGACGGTGCGTCTCATGCTGAATCTCCCTGGCGGCCGGCGTTACGGGGAATCGACCGGAAACGTAAACGACGGCAGGGAGGCAAGACAAGAAAGAAAGCGCCCCCGCAGGTCATCCCGAGTCCATTCCTACCCTGCGCAATCGCCCGGCTTTTTTTTGCCCAGCGCCCGGACGAGAAGGGTGATCTCGCCCTTGGGCGGGTGCATCGAGAAATGTTCGGCAAGGGCGGCGGGCTCGCCGATCCTGAACTCCTCGAATTGTTTGGTGAGTTCGCGGGCGACACAAAGCATTCTCCCCGGGGCGTGCAGCCGAAAGGCTTCGAGCGTTCTCAAAAGCCGGTAGGGCGATTCGAAGAAAATGGAGGTTTCGGCGCGCTGGATGGCAGCGAGGACTTCCCGCTCGCGCTGCCCGCTCTTGACGGGGAGAAACCCGCCAAAAAAGAATTGGCCGGCGGGGAAACCCGAGCCGACGAGCGCGGTCAAGGGCGCGGAAGGGCCGGGGAGGACGGTATAGGGAATGCCGGCCGCGATGCAGGCATTCAGAAGACGCGCTCCCGGGTCGGAAATGGAAGGCATGCCGGCATCGGTGATGAGGGCGACGTTTTTGCCTTCCTGAAGATCCGCCAGGAGTTCCTGGGTGCGCCGCGCCTCGTTGTGCTCGTGATAACTGAGCGCGTGCTTTGCGATGCCGAAATGGCGCAAGAGGTTGCCGGAGTGCCGGGTATCCTCGGCGGCGATGATGTCGGCGGACTTCAGCGCCTCGAGGGCGCGCAAGGTGATGTCACCCAGGTTCCCGATGGGAGTCGCGACGAGGTAAAGCAAGGGGGGGGAAATCACCAGCCTTCGCTCAGCGTGGAGACGGCGCTCCTGGCGGCGTCCTCGACAGCGAGCGGCAAAGCCTGGCGTTCTTCCTGGTTGATATCCTGCCCGACGAAAAAGCTGGTCTGTCCAGCGAAAAGACGCCGGTCCAGGATTGCGTTGGTGGAGCGCTTCACAACCTTGATTTCAAGGGTCAGAGTCAGGGTGTATTCGGTCGAGACGAGGACGTTGCCGATAAGCGACCGGGCGGGAGTGCGAATCAGGGTCCTGATGGTTCCTTCGAGGATGGCGTCCGCATTGTCTTCGGAGGCAACGTCATAGGTGCCATCCAGTTGGATGGCTTTGATGATCGAGCCGGCGACGAGGACTTCGATGCGCGGAATGAGCGTATCATTCTTGAACGGCGGCACGGCAACCGTCTTGATGTCCTTCATGTAGGTGGGCTTGATGGGCCCGATGTGATAACCGGCGCAGGAGGAAAGCAACAGGACGCAGAAAACCACGAGGCGCGAGGCCGCGACCGGAGCTCGCCGCAATCTCATTGGCTCGGAAGCGCGGGCTCGACCGCGGGAAGCGGGGCGAGGTCCATGGGAGATGTCCGCACCTTGGGCTTGGGAGGCGCAACCTCTTCGGGGACGGGGACGGCCACGGGAGGGCCGAGGTAATCGGGACGCGACGCGGTATTGACCTTCGCCTGCAATTTGCGGGTTTCCTGGACCTGCGGGCCGGTCTGGACCTGCGCGGGCGCCGGGCTCAACGCATCTTCGCCGACCTTCGACTTGAGGGCGTCGATGCGCGCCTTGGACTGGAGGCTCTCGCGGGAACCCGGCTGCTCCTTGATGACCTCGTTATAGTAAATGACGGCGGCCTTGTAGTCTTTCTTCTTGTCGTAAAACTTGGCGATGCCGAAAGTGTTCTCGGTCTGGTGACCGCCCAGCGCGACGAGGTTTTCCTTCGCCTGCGGGACTTTCTCGCTGTTGGGATAGCGCTCGATGAAGTCCTCGAAGGCTTCGCGAGCCTTGGTGCTGGACGCTTCGTCGTAGGAGCCTTCGCGCATCGCCTTGAGGCGGACGTAACCGATCTGGTATTGCGCGTCCGCGGCGACGGGATCGCTGGGATATTTCGACAGAAGCGTCTCGTACGCGGCGATTGCCTCCGGATATTTACCCTGTTTCTCCATCGCCACGCCGGAGTTGAACTGCGACAACGGAGCATACGAACTGAACGGAGCATTCTTGACGATCTCGGCGAACATGCTCTCCGCGCGCCCCATCGACGCCACGACGGGAATACCCAAAACCTTTTCCTTCGCCCCATCCAAAAAGAGCTTCGCAATCCTAAACTGGGACTCGACGCATTGATCAAAATCCTCGCCGCGCGGATATTTGGTGATGTAGAGGCCGTAGGCTTCAAAGGCGTGATCGAGATCGTTCAGCTTTTCGGAAAGCATGGCGACCTTCAGTTGCGCCTTCGGGGCGTAAAAAGACTTGGGCCACTTCTTGACCAGGACCCTGTAGGAGACCAGCGCGCGTTTGTTATCCCCGGCATTCTCGTATCCCTCCGCCCTGTGCATTTGATCGAGCGCGCTCTTCAACTGCGCCGGCGGCTCGCCCTCGACGCTCCACCCTTCGTCCGGAGTGTAAACGATGGCCGAATCGGCTCCTCGCGAGCACAGCAGGATACCGGCAAGAAACAGAGGAATGAACCTTTTTGACATGGGGCCTTGATGTTACTGGCAAATTCCGGCTGCGTCAAGATTCCGGTCCGTTATAGCCGGCTCTCCGGACGCCTCGCGTAGTAGGGATTCCTCTCGGAATGAGGATTTCGACCTTCACATGGGCGGTTCCGGCATCGAGGATCCCGATGTCCCGGGCTCCGGTTTTGCTCAGATCGATGATCCGGTTCGAAACAAACGGGCCCCGGTCGGTGATCCTGGCGATGGTCGAACACCCGTTGGCGAGGTTGGTGACCCGGACGAAGGTGCCGAAGGGCAGGCTCTTGTGGGCGGCGGTCATCTCGTATTGGCGAAAGCGTTCACCGCTGGCCGTCTGTTCTCCGATGCCGATCCAGTTGGCGTGGTACCAGGAGGCGACCCCGTATTCGACGCCGGCCGGCTCGGGCTCGAACATCGCGTCGGTGTAGCGGACGGAAGGCTCCGTCGCGCAACCCGCAAGGAGGAGACCGAGACAAATCGCAAAGCGGAAGAAGCGGCCCGGCGATTCGGAAGATCGGTTCGAGGGGACAGTCTTGTCCATCGGCTGGAGGATTGCAGCAAAATCGCCGCGGAGATGTCAATGGCTTTTGAGTCCGCTTTGGCTCACCGCTTTTTCTTCTTCGGCTCGAGGCCGAGATGCTTTTTCAGCATTTCAGGACGCTCGCTATGGAAGACTTCGTCGCGAAAGTTCGCGCTGCGGCCCGCGCCTTCGTAGTCGGCAATGATTTCGTCGAGGTAGATATTCGCGATTTTTCTGTCGCCGAAACAGCGGATGTTCATGGCGTAATCCGCCATGGTCTTGAAGCGGTGCTCGAACAATCCGTGTCTTTGGAAAATCCTGCGGTCATAAAAAATCGCCTGCTGGCACGGCGAGCGCGAGCGGAATTTTTCCGGCGTCCACGGCCCGTCCCAGACGATGTTTCTGTCGAGCATCAGCACGTTGCCGTAGAGGAACCCGATTCCACGCCGCGGCACGCGCGCCGCCACGGTGGCCAGCACACCCTCGCGCAGCGTGTCGCCCGCGCCGAGGAAATAAAGATACGGCGCGGCGGACATGGCGATGCCTTTGTTCATCGCGTCGTAAACGCCCTCGTCGCGCTCCGAGAGCCAGCGAAGATGCGGCTCGTATTTTTTGATCACGTCGAGCGTCGCGTCCTCCGAGCCGCCATCGATGACGAAGAGTTCGAAAAGTTCGCGCCGCTCGCGGAGCACGGAACCGATCGACCGCTCCAGTTTCTCCGCGCAACGGAGCGCCGGGATGATGATGGAGAAAACCGGACCTTTTCGCCGCCGGGGGAAAAGCCATTGAAGCATCGGGCTAAAGGGGCTAAAGGCGTATTCCGTTCTTGAGAAGCCACCCGTAAAAAGCCGAACGCCGCCGGGCCGCCCGGCACATGTTTCCCACCTCCTCCGGCTTCGGAAGCTGCCCCAGCGTGCGAAGGCGCAGGTAGGCGACTTCCTCCGCGCCGATCTTTTCCATCGCGGCGCTTGTTTTTTGAAGCAAATGCACCCGAAAACAACCGATGAAGTACGGCAGCCGCACGATCTTTGCCCCAGCCTCCTCAAAGCGCAGCAGCAAGTCCCAATCGATCGCGAAACGAAACATGGGATCGACCCCTTGCACCTTGTCCCAAAGCTGCCTTCGCCAGAAAAGGGTCTCCTGCGGCACGTAATCAGCCCACCGCAGCAGATCGCGGTCGTGCGGTGGAAGGACCCAGCGCCCCACCTCCTGGTCGTTTTCATCGATCACCACGCGATGGCCGTACACGGCGTCCACATCCGAATGGGCGCGAAAATAGTCGCCCACGTAGCGAAGCGCTCCGGGCATCAAGGTATCGTCGGAATTCAGATACGCCATGATCTCGCCGCTCACCTTCTGGAACCCCAACAGAATTGCCCGGGACTGTCCCGTGTCCGGGTGTGAGGCCCAGGACGAGATCCGGTGCGAATGCTTCTTCAGAACCTGGATCGTATCATCGGTGGATCCCGCATCCTGCACCGCGTAGCGAACGTCCGGATAATCCTGGTCGATGACGCTCCTGATTGTTTTCTCGATGAAATGGCCTTGCATGAAGGAAGGAGTGACGATTGCAATCGAGGGAAGCCCTCCCCTGGATTTCCGCCGGGGAAAATGCTCGAGCGCCAGCGGCCGCGGCTCATGCTGGTTCAACACGCCGAGGCCGGACTTTCGCAACTGTTCGTCAGAACTCATTATTTTGAAGAAATCGGCGATACGCAGCGCGAAGCGCTCGGCCGATTTCGTGAAATTGCCCTGCATGGGAGCCGGCGGCGCCGGGTCGCCGCGCCGGAGATTCTCCCGTGGCGGAAGCCGATCGAGACGCTGGCTCAGAACTCTTATAAGTCTATGTTTGAGTGACACTTGCAGCTTTGAAAGGCTCTTGAGCACCTTTGGAAAATCCGCCTGGGCGCCGCGGTCCGCGGACTTGGCCAGCAGCTTCAGGCGGCGGTCCATCAGCGCGAGCTTGTTGAGCGTGTTGGCGACAACTTGTCTGATTTCCTTTCGGGCGGAGTCTCCCGCGGCCTCGGGATCGAACCGCGCGTCCCTGTCGAGGAGACGGTGGGTTGCAATCAAGCACCGGGCGTGAAAGTCCGCCCGGAGCGCCTCCGAGCCGGTTCTCTCCCTCGAGGACGGGGCCCGCGGCGTCCGATACACATCGAGGCAAGCCCGGGCTGTCTCCAGAATGTCCGGCTGCTTGTCCGCGCAGGCTCGAGCCAGCGAGGACATTTCCTCCAACTGTTCCGCGTCGAGCGCCAGGTGGGAAGCCGCCTCGGCCATCCGGCGCGAATCCCAACACTCGACGAGTTGTCCGGTTCGGCCGGATTGAACGTAGCTGCCGGCGTCCGATGCATTGAAGGCGAGAACGGGCAGTCCGCAATGCATCATTTCGAGAATGATGGGAGCATTGTTTTCTTCGACACGCGGCAGGAGGGCGAAATCGGCGGCGCTCAACAGCGTCCCAAGAGCCCCGTGGCCGGCTGGAGAGTCGTAGCGGATAACGGACAAAGGTGGCACAAGGATGTCCTCGCCGGCGCCGAGGAGCGCGATCGTCAGCCGTTTATCGCCAGAGAGCCGCTTGAACACGTTGAAATGAAGCGAATCCTCGATCAGTCGCTTCACGCTTTGAAGGCCGCGTTGCGTCTGGCCGGTCGTTTCGCTCGAGATAACCACCACCAATCCCTCGCAAGGCAGCTTCAGAGACTTTCGGGCCGTTTGCTTGTCGATCCTTGGCAGGGAGGCCCGGTCAAGGCCGGGGGCGATCACCCGGACGGTGGCATCGCGCAGCGGCAGGCTGCTGAGAGCCTGTTCGGCAACGAAGCCGCTTGGCGCGATAACCTGGAGTTCGCCGCTGCCGAACCATGCGCGTTTGTCTTCGAGAATGCATTGCGGCAATCCAACGCGGTCTTCTCCAAGCTGGGGGCACCCGGCGCAACCGGTTTGGAATTTCTCGCAGTAAACCGGAGAGTGGCATCCGCCTGTGAATGCCCACTGGTCATAAAGAGAAAGCACCACCCGTTTTTCGCCGCCGAGCAGTGCGCCGATGGCGGCAGGCGACACCATCCCGGCCACATCATGGAGATGAATCGTATCCGCCACCCGCACCCGTGGATGGTCCAGAATCCCCGTGCCAGGGTAGCCGACCGTGAAGAGGCTCGCGTGCGGGTGGGCGGCGTTGTCGTCAAATCCCCGTTGCTGAAGAATCCGGAAAATCGCCGCGCCCTCCCGCTCCTCGCGCGCAGCCGCGAGCGACTCGCAATCGCCCCCATTGGCGACGAGTATTTCCGATTCGCAGCCTAGCTGCCGCAAGGAGTTGTGCAGCGCGAACGCAGCCCGCCCGGCGGCTGTCGAATCCGATTTTGTGAGGTGAACAACTTTCACGCGAAGTTCTTTCTATTCGCCACTGGCATAGCACAGAGTGTAACACCGCAACGATCCTTTGTCTGGAACGGAGTTCCGTCCAGTTGTGCGGCCAGTTGCGACGGTTCAGAACCTCGAAGTCCGACATGCCGACAAAAGACTTGACACGTCATAACCGTCTCTCGTTATTAAAGCTCCATGATACAACGGCTCGATTTGCGGGGAAAGCGGGGCGTTGGTCTTCATCGTCGCCCACAACGGCGGGATACCACTGGCCGCCAGCGTCCTTCAGGCGCTCAAAAGTATGCCGGAGTGGAACAAATATCTCATTGCTTTCCGCGCATACGCCGGATTTCGCATCGGCTTTTCGCCTGATTTATAAGTGCCTGACCCATGAACAACTCACGAGACCCATACTCCATTCCCACTTATTTCGGCTATATTATTTTGGCAATCGCCACGCTGCTGCTTGGGTTCTATGCAACCCAATTGAATCACCTATACTATTATTCACACTCCCCGTTTTACGACTCCTGTGGTTACTTGAACACCATGGCCGAGGTCATCACCAATGCGAAGTCCAGGGGCATCATCCGCGCCTTGCGAAGCGTAAAAGAATCGACCGTTTTTCTCCCCTGGCTCATCTGCGCTGTGCTGGGCAAGCACCTGCCCTTGACCAGGGATATCGGTGTTTGGAGTCAAACACTGTTGTTCCTCCTATTCATGCTGTCCCTTTTCTACTATTATACTGCCATGCGAGGCCTCAGCATGAGAGTTGCGCTTGCGCTTACCTTCCCGTTCATGGCTTTGAAAGTGCTTTTTGAATTCAATGGCGGTCTATCCGATTTTCGGATGGACCTCAATTTGTTCATTTTGCTCTCAACCGCCGCGGTGTGGTATCTGGTCACATATCATGAGACTCGACTTTACCCATGGATTCTCTTTGGATTCTTTATCGCGATGACCTGTTTGGACAGAGCCACGGCTCCTGTCTATGTGGTTGTTATGTTTTGCCCCTTGATTCTGCTCCGGGTTATCCGTGAACCGTCCAGAAAACGCATCTTGCTCGGCGCCCTAACGTCGGCATCTCTTGCGACGCTGCTCTCACTCTGGTTCTATATCAAAAACTACAGCTATCTCCATTACTATTACATGGTTGTGAGTATTTCCACTACTGTGCGCCTTCCGCTTTCCCAGTCCATGGCGTACTTCGGCCTCGCCTTTAGGTGCATTGGATGGCCCATCGTTATCTTCGCTGTCATCGCCCTGTTCATTTCGGGGCTCTCTCTTCAATCCACTGGAGACCTTCGCAAAGTCGTCACCACGTCCTTTAGAACAATAGACTGGAAGTTGTGCTATCTTGGCTTTGCACCCATTCTTTTTTTGGTGCTTAATGGCACCGGATTGAATCCATTTGTTCCCATGCCGGCGGATTTCGGTCTGATCCTATTTATGTTGAGACCTCTTACGACCCTTCCCACCTCTTTGGACAGCCGCAAAGAAACGGCTTTGCTCGTCTGCTCCCTTGGGACTCTTTCGCTTGTCGCCATCGGAGGCATTTCAGAGCATTTGGGCACCCAACATGGCGCCCATTCCATGCAGGCTTACCAGCAGATAATTGACACGATGCTTTCGGATGCCAAGCAGCGCAACAAAAACCATTTGACTTTCGCGAACACCTACATATACGACGTTAATGATAGCAGTCTCTGGAACTGCCTGATATTTGAGTACGGATTTCGTCCGGACAAGTTCTCTTTGCAAAAGCATGGGATGTACGTCGATGCCAATTATGAATTTCGCCCAGGCGAGTTGGTTGAGTGGCAGCGAATTCCCGGAAGCAATGATAACGAGAAAATTAGCACGCTCGTCCAGTTGGCGCACGATCGTGTGGATTACCTTATCCTTCCAGACGACCGGACCACCGACTACGTGGAGAAGCAGTTTCCCTATAACTACATCAATCAAAAGGTTCGCAAAATTAAAGAGCAACTTCTCGATTCCGGGAACTGGGAACAAATTGGGGTCCCAATCATGAATTCGGACCAGGAAACCGTGGTCATATATCGCAACAAGGCCCTGTGATCTGGAACAGCGATATAAAGATTAAATAAAAGGCTCTTTACATTGACAATGGCATGCCCATACAAAACGTGACTGCCTACGCCTTGCAATTATGGATTCAGACATTACTGGCTTTGGCAAGTCTGGGTCTGGCAGGGGGCTGTGCCCTGTGGCCGATCCGAAGTTCCCGGCGCCCCTACCTTTGCCTGGCCTCACCGCTGGCGGGAATCACCGCGTTGGGAGGCTTGCTTATCGTTCTATACTACGGCGTTCGCCTTCCTTTCGGGGTGGCACTGATCTCAGGTTGGCTGTTGCTTTCGTCCGCCACTGTTGCCTGTTTGGTGTTTGGAGGCGTGTGGAAATTACCCTTGAAAGAAACTGTGATGGTTTTGGCTGTCATTACAGCGGGAAGCATTTGGGGCACCTATACCTGCAATTGGACTGCCATGCAAGCCGGAGAACCGACCATAGCCATCACCGAAGGATCGGACATGTTTGGCTATGCAATGACAGCGGACTGGCTTTTGCGACATCCAGCGATTGAAAAGCCCCTATCCAAAAATGTATTTGAGAACTTTCCTTATACTCAGCTATACGTGGAATGCAGCCGTCCCGTCGCCTTCCTCCTGTTAGCTGCGGCGGCCTTCGTGCGCGGAACAACTGCACTCTTTTCCTACGATTGGGCCTGCGGTGTCATCCTCGCCGCCGCGGCGATTGGCTTTGCAGGATTGTTTGCCGCAAGACCGGTCGGCCTGCTGCTGTTGTTGCTGACGGCAATCAGTTCAGCATGGATGACAGACTCTCGCTCCGGATATCTGGGCAAAACTTTGGCCTACCCTGCCTGTCTGCTTCTCGGCGTTCTATTCTTCAACGGGTGGCGTAACCCGTCGCGCGCCCGAATCCTCATAGTTTTCCTGATCGCTCTCCCGACGGCCTTCCTGATAAATCCGATCGTCCCCCTCGTGTACACAGGCCTGTTGTGGGGGGGGGTGACGGCGGCTTTGATTCTCAGCCGGCTGCGCGGTCTCCCAGTGTTGGAGTTCTCCTCCAAGACAACGGCAGTGTGGCCGGTTCTCTTTCGTGGACTTGTTCTGTGGCTGGGGGCCACTGTTCCCGTATATGCAATTCACCGGTTGTTTTTCGAGGATTGGCTTCCTCCATACCAACGAATGGGTCTGAACTGGGACTTCGTGATACCTGTTTCGCTTGATCTGGAAAATACAGGGCGTTTAGCTGTCGGGACGCATCTCAGCCGGCTTTTGGTGGCCGGTTTTTTCGTGACGACCCTTCTGCTGCTGGTGATCGCGGTGCGCCGCAGGAATATCCTGGCGCAAGGCTGCTTGGTCTGCAGCGCCCTCGTGCCACTCGCGTGGTTGCTGGGGCAGCATGGCCTGTACGGGTTTCACGGAATTTTGTACCCGCTAACCATGGCTGGCGCCGCGCTGCTCTTAAACGATCATCATGAGACATCGGACACTTCGTCCCGTCCGGAAGTGGCGGTAACGATTGCGCTGGCTTCGATGTTAGTCGCATTGCATGTCCCGCAGATTTATCAGTCTTCCAAACTATATCTCGCTCGCAGTTATCGTGGTATGCTGCCTTTCGTTTACAGGCGGAGCGAGATCGAGTCCATCCGCAAGCGGGTTGGTGACAACACTGTTGATGTGTCCATGTTCAACTTTGCGGACTCGTTCACGGTCATCACAGAGCTGGCTTGCAGCGGTAGCAGGATTATTTTGCGATCTCCCGCCTGGGATGCGACGTTCAAAGACTGGCAAGGTCCATCTTCCGAATCGCCGCCAAAAGGACGCTTTTCAATCGTTGAGACCAAGGCATTCACACCACCGGGAAGCGTGCGGTATGAGGCGGGGCGCATGAAGCTTTGTGAAGACAGCGATACGGTCACTTTTGTTGCGTTTCACGAAATCTTTCCCTGGATTGCATGGGATGAGAGAAACTATCCCGGATTCTCCTTGGGTGGTATCCCGATTACCATCGACATAAACAACGGCACCCGCGCAACCGCCACCGTCCATTTTCAAGCCGACGCCTTTTGGAGCGGCAACCCGGACTCCGGCCAGCATACGTTGCATTGCCGCCTCAGTGGTCTGGAAACAGATCAAGTGCTGAAATCCCCTGAAGACAAGGTGGATGTGGGGCTCAGTCTGACTCCGGGGCTGAACCAGTTGACGATTTGGGTGGACACTCTCGCCAAGCTTCCCATTCGGGTTCAAGAACAGCCCCGATTGTTGCGCCTGACCCGATTAAATCTTGAAACTTCAAGACCAGGCGGAACGCCTGATTCCGCGCACTAAATAGTAACTCTCTGCCATGTCGCCTTACATGCATTTGCTCTTCTTCCTGAGCAACAACCTGGCCAGCAACCAATTTGGTATAGAATGAAGTGTTGAAGCTAAATTGTTCGTATTTATTGACCGTGCTGTGATCTCTGCTGTGACCTTCAATTGTAATCACAGTGTTGTCGCCCGTTTGAATTTCACGATGGGAATCAATATCTTCATAAATCGAAGTCTCCCCGTGCTGAACCACCCGCGGATCGTAAGACGTGATGTCTACATTGACCCAATCGGGGTGAAAATGCGTGCCGCAGCCGAGGTTTAGTAATCGCTCTGAGCGGACGAATTGGGGTGAGGAGTGTTGGAAACCGCGCCGTGACCGGCCTTGAGCAATTGTCCGGCTTCCTCCGCGGGATCGGCCTCCTCGACACGGGTCGTGCCGCGGGCCTTCTTCTTGAGGAAACCATTCGTGCACCATGTCAAGTTGTAACCGAAGAGGTCGCAATAGTCTCCGTCGATCTCATATTCATCGGAGTGCAGCTTCAGAAACTCTTTCAACGCGCGATGAGGGCCGGAGTTGCATTCCGGATCATTCTCCAAGTCCGAGCTAATACCGTCCTCAACGACGATATATTCCTCCGGTTTCAACCATGGATGAAAAAAACGCAGCACCGCGCTGGAAGTCTCGCAGGTGTGGTCGGCATCCTCGATCACCAGCCATGGTTTAGGTTGGTTTTGAAGGAAGTCGGGCACGAAACTTTCTTCCAATGCCCGTCCATCACCCTCCATGAAAGTGACGCGCGCGTGGGACACTGTGGTTACTGCGACGAGGTCCAACGAATAGATGTGAGCGTCGATGCGGAAACTATCAAGCAGGTCGCCAAGCCACAAAGCGCTGCCGCCAGCCTTGGAGCCGATCTCAAAGATGGTCCGGGGTTTTAGGTTCCACAAAAGCTGCGGATAAATTGCCATGTCGAATGGGTTTTTTTGCATCAGCACTCCGCGATAGTAGTAATTGTGGAGTGAATGCTGCATGGTAAGCAGCGTGGGGCGGGGCAGGCTGGTGTTCCAAGGACGTTGGTTGGTTGGAATCCGCGCCACAACCGGCTTGGCGAGCGCTTTGAGCAGTTCCTCATAGTGAGCGCGAGCTTCGGCGTGCGCGGGGTTAATGGCTAGTTCTGCCCGATAGGCTTCCAACGCATCTTCGTGGCGTGCGATGTGAGATAGAGACAATCCGTATAAAAACGCGACCCGGGGAGTGCCGCTGAAATCAATCGCAGCTTGCCGTGCCATCCTAAACCCCTCGGCAAGCTTGCCCGCCTGAAGCAGCCGGCGAATCTCGGCCTCCAGGGCCTCTATGGAAGGGCGAGGTAAAGCATTCGGCTTTTGCATAGAACTGTTGTCTTCCCGTGATGATACAGGCCTGCCGGCAAATAGAGACCTGAGTGCTTTAGGTAACCAGCGCATTTAGCGGCGGGGGACTGCGCCCGACGTGATCTCGTCCGGTTCGAGGAGTTGGGAGCCATCCTCAAAACCATGCGAAGGATCTTCGGGATCGTTGTAGCGAATCAACGCGAACTGGCGGGCAAATGCCTGGCGGACGAGGAGTTTGAACATCCGAAAATGGCGCGACGAAGTCTCAATCTGCTCTTCTGAAAAAAGCGCGCGCATGGCCTCCGAGTCGAACCCAACCTGTGTAGGACGGCGTTGAGACCAGGCCAAAATGATGCCCGTTGCCGAGCAGAAGCTGAGCACCTTCTCCAGATTCAGAAAATGGCTTAAAAGCTCCCCCGGCCATTCCGAGCCTAAATCCAAGGCGGACGCACGGATTCCCCACGACGTGAGGCGCTCGGCAAGAGCATGGGACTGCCGGCTCTCACGAGGATGGCCTTTAATGATAACGACCGCGCCTTTATCGAGCAGCGGCCGGGCTGTCATCGCATACATTCCTATCTCGTCTTCGACAGTTGCGGTGTAGGTTGCCTCCGTCAAATTAGAAGTCAGGCATAGAGTGACGGGAGCCCCGGATGTGCGCGCCTGGCAATGCCGCTTAAGATCGCCAAGCGCCTCCACCTCCGAGCAAAGCAGACGAAGTTTATCGAGGTAATATTCCGCCGGAACGGTCACGATATTCAATTTGTCGAACAAGCCGGGTTGACATTCGACTGGCGTGGTCAGCCAAGCTTCACGAATGGAAGCGTATCCGCTAGGATTGTATAGCTGCTCACCGCAGGAGTTATCAGATTCCACGAAGCCCAGCGCGTCACCGTAAGTAATGCGTCTGCAACCTTCCCCGGCCACCGCTAATCCCATCTCATTCAATGACTGTCCATTGCGTGCGACATATACCACCTCAATGGGAACATCACCGATCCGCTCCCTTAGAAGACGGACGGCGCAGTCGAACGATAGTTTGCCCGTGCGTAATGGCAGGTCGATATCCAAAACGTCAATCATCCGCTCATAGCCGCCACGCGCTACGATCTCATAACAAACCGCCTTCATTTTTGCATCTTGCGCCGGAGGAGCGTATAAGTGGCCGATCACGGCGATTATAGGGCCGGTGGCAGGCCCCTCTACCGCGCGTTGGTATTCAATAACGGCAGATGCAGCCAACAATTGCTGGGGACCTTGAACGACTACCAAACGCACGGGACGGCGTGCTACCGCTGGGGCGCGCTGGATGCGCAGGAGGCTCCAGAGTCGATGAAGGCCCATCAGACGGAAGGGTTAAAGCTAACTGTGGATAACATCATTGTCATGGCTTCCGATGATATTCCATTCGCCTCTCGAAAGCAAGGAGTCATGCCGGCTGCCAGATCAATATCGACGTTGGGTTCAACGGCACCCCACCTAAAACATTCTTCCGAAAATCGAGAATCCGGATGCGACCGCGGCGTTCGAACGAGCGGAGCAGGCCAAACAGATTGCGATTGTAGTCGTTCACTTCCGTGTAACGCCTGCGCATCAGCCCGAGGAGCGTGGTCTCCTCGTGGGTTTCGTAGCACGGTTCGAAGTGGATCACTGTCTGCGGCGCGCGCAGGATGAGAGCGTCAACGAATGCCTCGGAAAGCGACGGGATCTGTTCGACCGAGTGCGACGTATAGACGAGCGCGTTCTCCGGCACGCGCAGAACTGTCTCCGGGTTCAGGTAATCAAAGCGCGCGAACTCCGCCTCGATACCTCGTTTCGAGGCCAGCAGTCTGCCGCATTCAACGCCCGACGCGGTGAACTCGCCGCCCCAGATGCGTTGCGGGGCGAACCGCGCCGCCATGGCGAGCAGTTTGTCGCCGAGGCCGGAGCCGAGCTCGGCCAGTATGCGCGACGGGTATTGCCGGAGCGTGGATGCAAAAAGTTCCTGCTCCTCCTCAAAGACAAGACGCGCCGGCGCGATGTACAACTCGTCGCCGCGTGCAAATGCGATTGGCTTCTCCGGGTCCACGCCCTGGAGGCGATACAACTCTTCGGCGCTCACGTCAGCCCCTGCTTTCAGCGCGTCGAGGACGCGTCCCCATTTTTCCCGGTCGTATTCGCGAAGCACTTCGTCACGCGTGCGGTGCTTGGCGGCAAAATGCGCTTGGCCGAGAAGTCGCGCGGGCCACGGGCTGAACTTCGGCAGATCATTGAGGGCGATCCGTTGTTCTGTTTCCATCGTCATTCCTCCATCATATGTGCGACAAACCTAAGGTGTGCCGTGCTCAAGTTTGCATAGTGCCTTGCGCCCGAGCACCTCGAGCGCCTTCAATAAACCCTTCATACGAATCGATTGAATTTCCGTAATTAATGAATGTCTCGGACGCAGTGGAATGCCTCGGCTGCCTGGAGTCCGGCCACGCTGCCCCAGCGTTGAGCTGCCGCGCGCAGCGCTTCCGGCGAGCGAGGATGAGGAAATGGTCGCGCCTCGCTCTCGTACGTCTCCATTGCCTGGATCTTTAGCTCCAGCGTCTTGGCAATATCGACGAACACATTCGGATGAAAATGCGGGCTGAACTGTTGAAAGGCCCATTCCGAAGAAGATCCCACCTCGTAAGCGTACACAGTTTTGACTGGACAGCCTGCCACCGGCCGGGTGGCTGTTAAAGTCGCGCGGAAAGTCACAACGTGATCAATGTTCAGGTCACCTCCGTGCTGAGTGTATATCACCTGCGGCTTCAGCCGGTCAACCATATCCTCAATGATTTTTACCACGTCGAGCAAGGGAACGCTGTCGAAGCGGTTGTCGGGGAGTTGGAAAAGGAACAAATCCTTGGCCCCCAGCAACTTTGCGACCTTCAGGCTCCGTTCCCGAAGGGTCCGGAGCTGGACCTGGTCCGCCTTTTCCCGCTGAGCGTAACGCGATGTGATTCCTTCGCCAAGAATGGCGATGAACACCTCATTCCCTTCCTGCGCCAACCGCGCCATGGCGCCGCCGCATCCGAGCACCTCGTCGTCGGGGTGGGCAGCGATAATGAGAATTCTCATGGTCAGACCTCTCGGTTTTGCATCGGCTCCTTAAGCCATCGCGCCCATGGAAGCACCCGCGCTCAAGATATTGGCTTTCGTTACATTACCCGACATTAATATGTCCGCGCTCGAGTCACCGCAGTTGAAAAGCAAGTCAACAATGGAGAGGTTGGAGGCGAAAGAGCCGCGCTGTTGTGGATATATCGGATGTTGATAATCTTGAAAAACCATCTTGATGCCTGCCTTTTCAAACACTTCCATATTTACATATTCTCTTCCTAATGCGCCGAAAATGCAAACTGCAGCCCCCAATTGCTTGCACATGTCGACAACCAGATCGGATTTTGCCCCCTGGAACTGAAATTGCGACGCGGCGAGAAACTCAACTTGTATTCCCAAGGTCTTCAAAAACCATTTTAACATGTAGTCGTTTAGTTCCGCGAGGAAGCGCCACTCTCGTTTATAAACGTCCTCAAAAAAGTCGCCGTACTTTTTAAAACAGGGTGCCTGGCGGTAGTTGGCAAGCAGTGAACGCCAGTGTTTCCCCCGCCAGGGTTGGCTATTGTCGATCTCCATTTCCCTTATCTTCTTTTTCAAATGCCCTTTGTTCAAGACCGGGACGCTTAACCAAATGGGACCTTCAGGCGTCTTTATTCTGTTGCGATTGTTCCAGTCCTTGGGAAGATACTGTACCTCGTTGAAAGAGACAAAGGTATCCGCGAGCGCAATCTTGTGGAAAAGACCGAGCCAGGGCAGGTAAACGGGTTGGTGCGCGGTCAATATCATGGGTTAATTAGAGCCGGATGCCCGGTGCCGAGGTGTTCTTCACGGACGGCGGCTATTCAATATGCGCGTTCCTTTGGTTGATTATTGTTGTTGGTCGAGGGAACGATCACTTGCTTTCCTCGCGGTAAAGGTAAACGGTAAAATCGCGTGGATGGTAGTCATGCCGAAGCACGAGGCGCCCCGTGAAATTGCGGCACGCTTCGAAGGTTCGCACCGGGCACGCATGAAATTCACCGGGATCCCGTTGCTCCGCCCACTTGCTGAGAGAATTGAAAGCAACACCGCGCGCTGCCAGCGAAAACATACGATTTACCGCAGCATGGAGAAAACGTACCGGGGCGGTTCGCCGGTGCGCGAAAATACCGCTGGCAAACACGTAATCGAATTGCCCCAACTTTGGGGCATTTGCATCTAGAATTCCGCATTCGAAGAACGTCAAGCGCGGATACCGCCTGCGGGCCATCGCAAGCAAATCCGGCGTCACGTCCAAGCCGGTGTAGCGCACGCGGGTGCCCCGCTCACGCAACCACGCGTAAAAATCAGCGAGGCCGCAGCCCACGTCAAGCACGCGGCAGCCGGTCAGATCGCCAATGCCCGCTAGAACCTCAAAACGCTTCAATTGAGACGCGCGACTACCCCAGCCGAGCGTCCGAACGTCGAGACCATACCTTCGGGCCGCCTCGGAATAAATCCGCACGCTCTTCCGGTCGTCCTTGCGCCATTTCAGCATCGTGTCATGATTGGCCGACGGTTCAGTAATCGTGTAACGCGGGTGGCCGCGCCCGATCTGGCGCCGTCCGATCGGCAATGAGGGTGTGGACATGAGAAAATTTATCGGTAGAAGGCTCGCAATGTCAAGGTTAGGTGTGGTGGGCGCCGTTACTTCATTCTCGGCGCCCATGCTTTGGGCACGTGAAGACCCTCGCCGAAGTCCAGCGCCTCGGCAATATAACGCTGATAGCGGAATGTCGCCGGCGTGGCCGGGCAGGGAAGCAGCTCGTGACCGAGCGCCTGGAGCACAGACCACTCCACATCATTGAAACCGCAGGCGGCCCGCGCGGAGGCAAGGCTGGAAAAGCGGGGGTTGATCTCAAGCATCAGTGGCCCGGATTTGCTCAGGCGCAACTGCACATTGATGCTGCCCCGCACCTTCGCGGCAAGAGCTACTTCGCGGCAATAAGCCAGCACTGCCGCGGGCTGATCCAACTCGGCAAACCACGAACACCCCAGTTCATCCAAGCGACGCCGATACGAGATCAGCCGCACCTCGCAGCCATGCACGAACACACCGACCGAGTATTCCTTGTCATCGCCATCAATGAGGGCCTGTAACAACGGTTGCTTAAACTTCGGCCACTCACGGTCGAAATCTGCCGCATCTTTAATGATGAGCACACCGCGCCTGCCCGACGAGATGCGCTCCTTCATGCAGAGAGGAAAGCTGTGCTTGGCAACGAAAGAATTCGCCACTGTCCGGTCTTGTGCATCCGCGAAATCCGCGAGCGGCACCCTGCCTACCAGACTTTGAAAGCACTTAAGCTTATCGCCAAGGGTCTCGATCACGGCGGGCGGTTGTGAAACGATACGTGCGCCGCACGGCAACATCGGATGCGCAGGTAACAGGCACAGGGAACGGATTTCCGCCTCGCTGGAGGGAATCACGGCAGCGATGTGATGCCGGTCGCAGAGCGTTCCCAAGGCTTGTAAGTATGGACCGTATGGAAACGCAGGCGGCAGGTGATGGAAATGATCCACGAACATCGCGCCAATGCCATTCTGCATGTCACTGCCATGAAGCTCATAGCGGCCTGCGCTCAGGCGCAGCGATTTGACAACCGACTGTCCCAGAACCCCCCCTACCGCTGTCACCAGCACTTTCATCATTCGCTATCTCATGGTTCTAGTCGCACCGAAAAAACCCCAAAATGGTGCGTCCCACACCCATCGCTCCCATGGAGGCATAGAGGTCGTTAAGGCGATCTATATTACTGTTGCGCATCAGATTCTCCAGCGCGATCCGCGCGCGGTGTGCTCCCTTGCCCAGAAGGCTGCCTTTACCCGTGCCAGTGGCAACCCCGGAAATATAGTTGGAGTTCGGATTCGCCAGAAACCAGTCAACAGGAAAATCCGAGAGCATGGCTCCGCAGCGCCATCCCGCCTCCGAACAGAGAGCTCGCAAACCGTCGCCATTGAAATAGGACAGATGCTGTGGGATGCCGACCCAGAAGGCGCGGTCGATCCAACCCTGCGCCAACGCATTCATTTGAACCTGGGAGAAGTCATTGGGCACTTCCACGATCAGAGTGCCGCCTGGCTTTACTAGGCGACGCAGGGCCTTTAGCAAGCCTAGTGGGTCAATCACATGCTCCAAGACATTATCCAGCATCACCACATCATAGCTTGCGTTTTCGCTGATGAGATGGTCCAGGTTCTCAAACACATCCCCTTGTGTCAGCCACAATAAGCAGTCTGGATTCATGCGCTGACAGCCATCCAAACTGAAGTCCAACCCATGCACACGCCAGCCTTGATCGGAAAAGTACTTTAAGGAGTGCCCCTCCCCACAGCCGACGTCGAGCAGCGATAACGCACCGCCAGGCAGCCAACCGCGCGTCTGCATGAGCCGGTGTCGCATTGCCGCCTGGCCACGAATGTAGGCAAGTTCCTCATCATCGTAGTGCAGCGAATACGATCCCGTTTCTGACTGGTAGTATACATCGCGGTAGAACTTCTCCAATTCCTCGCGGGTTGGCATTTGCTGAGCCTCGTAGTTGCCGAAGCGCGAGCGTACAAGGCCAAGACTGGAGAGCAGCGCGTGGGAAGGCGTTAGCGATGGAACGGGGATGGGTTTTGTCACGGAGTATTAGCGTCGCAAAACATCGACGAGATAGGGTAAGCCAAGATCGTGCTTGCGTGCATCGTCAATCAGGCACGCGGGATCATACGACAACTGCAACAAACTAACCGACAGTGCTGGAAGTTCAAGCACCGCCGCACAAGCAACGCCTGAGCGCTGTCGCGGTTGCCCCACGGAACCTGGATTGAGCACCAGCACGGACCCGCACTCTTGCCGTACCGGATAATGCGTGTGGCCTAGCAACACGGTGTCCACACCCAGGGAGGTGAAGCGATTCCAACCTTGAAAATCAGGATACACGCGACCTTCCAATGCATCCCACGGACTACCGTGGCAAAGCAACGCAGTGCGGCCTGCAAGGTTTAACTGCTGCTGCAGCGGCATTGCTCTCAGGAACGCTTCGGTCGGAGTATCGAGCTTGTCAAGAGCGCGATCGAGCGATGAGCCACACGCGCGACGATAAGCTTCATCCGTGCGCATGCCGCTGGTCAGGCATTCCAAGCCGACTTGGTCATGATTGCCACGCACGGAGATCACCTGAAAGTCGGATAGCAGTGCGATGCACTCTTTGACAAACGGGTAGTAGCCTACCATGTCGCCGAGGAACAGCACATCGGTGATACGTTGTCTGCGAAACTCCGTCAGTACCACAGCCAGCGCCATATGATTGCCATGAACGTCGGAGATAATGCCTACCTTCACAAGAGGGTCCTCCCCATGCGCTGCTGCCAGAGTTCGTGAAAGCGGTCATGAAACGGTCGTAACCATCTGCGCAAAACAGGTGACGGTTCATAAAGAACAACATCTCGCGCGCTGTCTTTTACGCGGCCGGCGATGCTTGATCCAGCCGCTGCCTCGAGAATGGCGATGAACGCAGCCAGGAGGGTGGCTTCCGCTCCCGCAGCCAAATGCAAGCCTGCGTGCCGGCCTGTCACAATGCCCAGCAGGCATTCCGCCGCCTCTGAAGAGGTGATGTAGTTGCGCTGCGACTCTGGGTTGTAATCGAAGCCACAATGAGCTTGTCGTTCGGCTGCGATGACCAGCAGTTTGTTCCAAAACATCTGGGGCGACGGTTGCCAGCCCAGGATGCCGGCCAGTCTCACGATGGCTGACTTCTTCTCATCGAGAATGCTTCGCCATGCATGCTCGCCCCTGAGCTTGCTCATGCCATAGAGAGTGGCCGGCAAGCACGGCGTCTCCAGCGAAACGTGCTCCGCGGGCTGAAATACGCTAACACTACTGACATACACAGCGAAGGCGATGCCGGCCTCCGCGGTCCATCTCGCAACGTTGCGAGCCATCAGAAAGTTGTTTTCCAATACTTGGCTGCCAGACCATGAAATGTCGGCGGCACAGTGGATCACGGCTGTGCATTCAGGCGAGGGAACGACAACATCGGTAATCAGCTCTTTCCAAGCATCCCCCTCTCTCAGGTCTACGCCACCACGTTTGGCTGACTTGATTTCAATTACTGTGAAGGAAGGTGCCGCCTGCCTTAGGATGGCAGCACCCAAGACCCCGGTGGAGCCGGTCACCACGAGGTGCGTGATGGGTTTGTGCGCGGCCACAGTAATGCCCGCATCGTCCATGACTGGCGGCCGTAGTTGGACGCCTGCCCCGCTCCTGGAATGCTCCTTGGATTGGGAAACGCCGGCGTTCATTTCAAGGAGTCCAACGCCAGAACTTCGCCTGCCGCGACCGCGCGCTTCAGCGTTTTGCCTGGGAGCCACTCCCCCATCTTCGGCGGCAATCCCACTCCGGGGCGCCGGAACGCCACATCGGATAGGGTTAAACAATGTCCGGCTGGCAAGTCACGGTCCGCCACGCAGGAAAGTCGGAAGTCGCGACGGCCTCGCATTTCCGACGCGGTGGGACCGATAGCGGACTCACCGAGGTTCTTCTCGACAGCGCGCACGGCCTCCACCAGCGCGCGAAATTCAGCCGGATCGGAGGAGAAATGGTGGTCGGGGCCGGGCAGTGCCTTATCCAGGGTGAAATGTTTTTCGATGAAGCAGGCGCCCATCACCACCGCTCCCACGGCAGCCACGATGCCCCAAGTGTGATCGCTGAAACCGGCGGGACAACCGAAGGCTGCCGCGAGAGCGGGAATCTTTCGCAGATGCACGTCCTCGGACGGCGTGGGATATAACGAGGTGCAATGCAGCAGGATCAGATCGTTGCCACCTGCTTCGCGAAACGCGCGGACCGCATCGTCAATCTCCGCAATGGTCGCCATACCAGTGGACAGCACCGTGGGTAACCCGGTGCGCGCCATCGCCCGAATCAAAGGCACGTGCCCGAGATAGTCGGAGCCGTTCTTGAGCAACGGTGCGCCGAGTCGAACCAAATCCGCGATGCCTTCTTCGCTCGTGGGTGTGCTGAAGAAAACGACGCCACGTTCCTCGCAATGCTCGCGCAGCCGCTTCAACCCGGCCGGCGCGAGTTCGTACCGTTTGAACATCTCATACTGAGCCTCGACCACCTTTTTCCCTTGGAAGACGTATTCGTAGGTGAGCGAGCGATCGCTCAGAAAATCCTCAATCCGGTAATTCTGGAACTTGACGGCATCCGCTCCCGCTTTGGCCGCGGCTTCGATCATCTGCGTAGCGAGTTCTAAGTCGCCATTGTGATTGATGCCAATTTCCGCCACCAGGAAACAGGGCTGGCCGGAACCGATCAGCCGGCTTCCAATTTGAATAGGATTCATGTCAAGGCTCCACTCATTGCTTTGGCGACCCGCTCTGCGCCCAATCCATCCACCAACCGGCGACCATTTTCGCTCATCTTACGTCTTTGGGTCGCGTCGCGCAAGAGGGTCTCCGTGGTTATGGCGATTCGGTCTTCCGTGACTTGTCCCACCCAGCCAAGATTAACGGCCACGCCCTGCTGCTGGAGGCTGTCAGCGATAGCGGCCTGGTGATCGGCCAGGATGAGCACAAGCGCCGGCAATCCCATGAATGCCAATTCCCACGAGGTGCTGCCTCCGGCCCCGATCGCGACATCCGCCCAAGCCATTAGCTCGGGCATATTGGGTGCATCGCAAACAACGCGGACGCTGTATCGCAGATTACGGCTGGCTGATTGCAACGTCTCAAAATGCGGACTGCTGCCGCCTACGACAACCACTACTTCCAAACCGTCCAACGTAACTTGCTGGAGGGCTTTTACGACCTTTCCGGTGGTGTTCTCCGGATCGGCTCCTCCCAAAGTAATCAGAACTCTACGCCCAACGGCGGAAATCGGACGTGACCAATCGAGCCAGGACAGAAACTGCTGGCGGAGAAGGGTGTAGCGGCACCCAAGCAGCAACTGCGTATACGGCTCCCGGTGGATATAGAACGCGGCGTCAGCGCTCAGGTTCTGATTGAGTACGAAGTCGGCGCAATAATGCTCCGCGTGGCCGTAATCATCCAGCACCAGCAGCCGCCGCCCGGCAGCCTTGATTGCACGTTGATAGCTGGCATCGAAGTGGTAGCCGTCGGCAACGATCCAATGGCTGTTGGCGCGACTCAGATCTCCGGTTTCCAGTTTCAGCCCTGATTCGATTGTCTGCTCGGCATCTTCCACGGTTCCCGGCGTGGCCGTCAGGCGGTGCATGGGGAATCCTTCAGCGGTCAGCCGAGCCTCCAGCGCCGGGCTGATTTCGGCGCACGCAAACGCCGCTTCCCCGCCGGCGCGCCGCCAGCCTTGCGCAAGCGAAAGACAACGCATTACGTGCCCGGTCCCAATCCTGGCATTGCCATCGGCGCGAATGAGCAGGAGTGAAGACATCAGAAACCTGAGTTTGAAACCTGGAACCTGAATCGGAAAACCTGAGACCTGAAACTGTCACTGGTTGAGCAATTCCAGCCAAAGAATTGTCTCGTCCGCTTCTTGGGCACACGTTTCGATCCTGGAAATGAAATCGGCATCGCTCCGCCCTTGAGTTTCAGGTCTCAGCCCTCACGAAGTGAGCCTGGCAAAGCCGCTATGGCCCAACGGCCCACGCAGGAGTTTCTCGACCTCATTCTCGCGGACAGCCTTCGCCAATGCCGGGAAGACTTCATTCACGGCGGCGGCGTATGGGTTCAGGACATCGCCGGTGTGCGCACACGTCGCGTAAAAGCCAGCATTATCAAGGAAGCCGTGGTCGAGCATCATTTGGCAATGCAAGGTTTGGATGGCCCGCGCATTCGGATACTCGTAGCTTATGTGCGACAACGGCGGCAGGTCTGCCGGGCCGACGTGAACGTGCAGGCCGGCGGCGTGGGCTGCTTCTGTCCAGATTTGTTGAACGCGCCGGCCGGCTGCGATCAATTGTTCGGGCGCGTTGACGCGGCGGTGTTTCTTGATCGTCGCCAATGCCGCGACCGGGCCGACCCGTTCCGTCCAATAGGTGCTGCTGATAAATGTGTTTTGCGCCGCTTCCATCACGTCCGCCGTCCCGACAACGGCGGCGATGGAGAAGCCGTTGCCGATGCCCTTGGCGAAGACGGCAAGGTCGGGATTGACTCCGTATAGCAAGTGGATGCCGCCAGTATTGAGCCTCATCGCCGAGCTGACTTCATCGAAAATCAACACGGCGCCGATCCGAGTGGCGGTGTCGCGGACTTCTTCGAGGAAGCCTGGCGCCGGTTTGTCACCCCGTTGCACCTCGCAAATGATGGCGGCAAACTCCCCGCGATGTTTGGCGACCAGTTCCTTGAGTTCCTCGGCGTGGTTGTGGCGGAAACCGTAGGCGGTGCCGGCCAGCTCGCGCGGCACGCCGGCCGGCTGCAAGCCCGGTAACAAGAGGCCTTTGGCGCCCAGCGAATCTGCCTCGGAAAGATTGGCCGCGAGATACCAGTCCGACCAGCCGTGGTAGCCGCAGAAGGCGACGCGCGACCGGCCCGTCTTCGCGCGGGCAATGCGCACGGCGACGGCCATGCTTTCGCCGCCCGTGCGGGCATACCGGACCATCGAGGCCCACGGATGCAATTCGCAAAGCAACTCGGCCAGTTCAACTTCTTCCGGGCAGTTCAACGTCGTCATGCTGCCGGCATCGATGGCTTCCTTGACGGCGGCGTTCACATCCGGATCGGCGTAACCGAGTGGACAGGAGCCGACGCCGTTATTGGACAGGTCAAAATACCGGCGGCCGTCGAGGTCCCAGACTGCGGCGCCTTGCGCGCGGGAATAGTAGCTGGGCCACTGCTCGGGCAGGTACATCTCCGGGCGTTTCGACAATACCTGCGTGCCGCCGGGAATCAGGCTGCGCGCCTTACGGTAGAGTATCTGTCCTTTGCCCATGGTTACCATTCCGTTGCCTTTTGTTTCTCGATCGACTACGTCATGCCATCGTTGCGTTCAATGTGCTGATTAAGCTTCACCAGTTCCGGCCGGTCGCGCAAGACGCCGAGGATTTCATGCAAGGAGCCAAATTGTCCGCGTTGCTTGAGTTCGTCCGCGATCGCCGCAAGCAGAGTGTAATCCTCCTTGTAGTCGAGCGTCCATCGATGATGGCTGAGATTTTCAGTGCCAGTCACCGCGACCAGGTGGAAGAGTTCGGGATGGTGATCGATGAAATACGTCACATGTTCGCGGGTCATTGGCTCATGAATTTCGCGCCAGACCTGTTGGAGTGTCTTGACCAGCACGACTTCCGTGTCGAGTCCATCGGGCAGGAACGGCGGATGAACGTTGCTGGCATAATCCGCGCCGGGTGTCTGGAGGAACAGCGCCAGCACCTTGGCGCTCTCAACCGGGTCCAGCAATGGACAGTCGCCCGTGATCCGCATCACCACGTCGGCTTGGAGGCTTTGCGCGGCGTGATGGTAGCGGTCCAGGACGTCGTTCTCACTGCCACGAAACACCGGGATGGCATGCGCTTCGCAATAGGCGGCGAGCGTGTCGTCCTTGGGTGAGACTGTCGTGGCGACAAGCACGTGCTGGATTCCCTCAATCCGGCTGGCCCGTTCGAACACCCATTGGATGGCCGGCCTGCCGGCAAGCGGCATCAACATCTTGCCGGGCAGGCGCGAGGAACCCATGCGGGCCTGAATGATGGCGGCGGTCTTCATGCGGCAGCGCGTGACGGCCAACGGCTCGGGTTGATCAACGGCTCGATGTCTTTCGGCCATGCTTCGTCCCACTGCCTGCACAGCGTGGCCGGCAGGGGCGGTTCTTGGACACGCCGGCAGTTGTCGGCGACCTGAGACGGTGTTTCCGCGCCGATGACCATCAACGCTTGCGGATTGAGTGCGAGGGCGTAACCGAGGGCGAACTGCTGGCGATCCAAGCCATGTGCCCGGCAAAATTCCACCAGTCGTTGGACGGCGGGGACCGCGAACGGCGCGACCTGTGCCACGCGGTCGGGCGAAAGCAACGCCAACCCTTGGAGATAGACACTGCGGACAAACACCTGCGCGCCGCGGCGCGTGGCCTCGGTGAACACGCCGGCGCGAACGACTCGGCGGTCAAACACATTGGCCGGTACTTGGAGTATATCGAGGCCATCGAGTTCCAAGGCTTGGAGCGCGCGACTCGGTGAATAGACGGACACGCCGGCGCGCACGATCAGGCCGTCCCGCTTGGCGCGGGCAAGTGTCTGCCCCAGCACCCCATTCCAATCATCAAGTTGTTCTTCCCGATGCAGGAGAACGCCCCACAGTTGTTTCAACCCCAGTCGTGCCAGCGAACTCCGCAGATGTGCCAGGAGGATGTCCCCGTCGCCAGTCTCCAAGGTCGGCGGCAGTTTTGTGATCACGCGGGCCTCATTGATCACTCCCAGCGCACGCAGCGCCTGCCCCAGAACCATCTCGCTCACTCCATACGCCTGGGCGGTGTCGAGGTGCCGCACACCGGCAGCCCAGGCGGTGGAGATGATCTGAGTGGCCTCGGAGAGATCGGGCTGGCCGGCGACATTGGCGATGCCGTAGGGCATGCCCAGTTGTGCAGTACCCAGAACCAATCGTGTGGCATTGTTCGCCATGATTCACACACCGTATCGCTGGCGGAACTCGTCCGCAAGGATGCCCATCCAGAAGCCGTCCACAAACCCGTGTTCCCTGCGTATCGCTTCGCGGAGTCGGCCTTCTTCCTTAAAGCCAATCTTGCGGTAGCAGCGAATCGCCGGCAGATTGTCGGCTGTCACGCCCAACGCCACGCGGTGGAGTTTCAGCACGTCGAAACTGTAACGCAGAAGCAGAATAATCGCCTCTCCGCCGATGCCTCGCCCGCGGGCCTCCGGGGCGCCAATCAAAATCCCCAGCGCCGCGTTGTGGTGGCGCCAGTTGATGGGTTCGAGCTTGAGGTTGCCCACATGGATATCGCCGGCCTTGAGGACGATGGCGAGGAACAGTGCATCGGAGCGATTCTGGTACCTTTCAATGTACGCTACAATGGAGTCCACGGTTTCCTGTATTCCGCCCGATTCCAGATAGCGTGTCGTCTCGGGATCGTTCAGCCAACTCACGTAAGCACGCGTGGCATCGGTGGTGACAACCGGGCGAAGGTAGATTTGATCGCTTACCAACTCGAGATTGCGCAGAGCCTCGGGCGTGAGGGGAGACGGGATCATGACGCGGTTAATGCCAGTCGCACTGCTTCGATGACCTGCTCGACGTCGGCGTTGGTCATGGATGGGTAGAGAGGGAGGCTGAGGCAGCGTTGGTAGTAAGCCTCGGCAACTGGACACTTGCCGGGGGTGTAGCCGTATTTGTTCCGGTAGTAGGGCTGGAAATGCACCGGGATGTAGTGGACTTGTGTGCCGATGCCCCGTTCGCGCAAATCCACCATCACCTGGGTTCGCGTCTTGCCAATGGCTTCGAAATCGATTTGCACCGCGTACAGATGCCACGAGATGTGATCGCGGCTCGCTGGATTGCGAAGGCCGGGAATGGTGATCGGCGCAATTTCGGCGAAAGCCTCGTTGTAACGCGCGACGATTTCGCGCCGGCGACGGATGAAAGTATCCAGACGCGCGAGCTGTGAAAGGCCCAGTGCGCATTGAATATCGGTGATGCGGTAGTTATATCCGAGATCCTGCATTTCGTAATACCAGGGGCCGCGCTCGGCAAATGCCGGGACTTCGTCCGCGCCGAGGCCGGCAAAGCCTTTTCGAACCACCCCGTGGGAACGCAACCGCCGCGCCTGTTCGGCCCACGCGTCGTTGTCCGTGACCAGCATGCCGCCCTCGCCGGTGGTCATGGTCTTGACCGGGTGAAAACTGAAAACAGTGATATCCGCCCACGGGTGGCCGCCAAGTTTCCATATCCGCCCCTCGTTCGCGAAGCCGCCGCCGACGCCGTGGCATGCATCCTCGATGAGGATCGCGCCACGCTCCCGCGCGGTGCGCGCGATGGCCGGCATGTCACACGGTTGTCCCGCGTAATCAACGGCCACGACCGCCTTGGTGTCGGGCCGCCATCCCTGCTTCAGCGCGGCGGGATCAAGGTTATAGGACACAGGATCGATATCCGTAAAATCAGGGATTGCTCCGACAAACGCGGCGCAGTTTGCCGAGGCAAGGAAGGTGTTCGGCGATGTAATCACGCGGTTACCGGTTCCGACTCCGGTCGCGCGCAGGGCAAGGTGCAGGGCCGAGGTGCCGCTGTTCACGGCCACGGCGTGCCGGGCGCCCACCCTGACGGCGAAGCAGCGCTCGAATTCGTCCACCTTCGGGCCGCTGGTCAAACAGTCCGAGCGCAACACCTCCACGACCGCGGCGATGTCCGCCTCGTCGATCGCCTGCCGCCCGTACGGCAGGATTTTTTGAGGAACAGTCGCGTCCTTGCCGCCGATCGGAACGCGTGACATCATCATGCAAACAGGCCAGCCAGTTCCTGCAGCTCCTTCACTGTGAGCCACTGCGTGTTGGAATCGCTCGAGTACCGGAAGCCTTCGCCTGGCCGGTTTCCGGTTTCCCACGTTCCGTCGTCCCAGAACGGGTGTTGCGGCTCCAGCACAAACATGTCCTCCAGTTCGCGAGACTGGCGCGCCTCGTCCTCGGAGAGCAGCACTTCGTGCAGTTTCTCTCCAGGGCGGATGCCGATGTTTTCCACCTCGCAATTCGGAGCGACGGCCTCAATCAGATCGGCCATGGTTGTGCTCGGGATTTTGGGGATGAAAACTTCTCCCCCCCGCATCAATTCGATGCAGCGGATCACGAACCGAACGCCTTGATCCAAAGTGATCCAAAAGCGCGTCATGCGCGAATCGGTGACGGTGATCTTTCCGGTTTTTCGCTGCTCCACAAACAGCGGAATAACGCTCCCCCGGCTGCCAACGACATTGCCGTAGCGGACGCAACTGATGCTCGCCGCGCCAGCGTGCGAGTAGGCATTGCCCTGCACAAAAAGCTTCTCCGCGCAGAGCTTCGTTGCGCCGTAAAGGTTCACCGGGTTCACGGCTTTGTCGGTGCTGAGCGCCAAAATTTTTTTCACGCCCTGATCGATCGCGGCGTCGATGATGTTCTTGGCGCCCATCACATTGGTAAGAATCGCCTCCATCGGGTTATATTCACATGCTGGCACCTGTTTCAGCGCCGCCGCGTGAACAACGATGTCCACGCCGTAAAAGGCCCTTTCCAAACGGTCGCGATCGCGCACATCACCGATAAAATAACGAATCGGCACCTCCCCGTTCTCTGGAAATCTCTGCCGCATTTCGTGCTGCTTTAGTTCATCCCTGCTGAAGATGATCACTTTCTTCGGTTTGTGCTCGCGCCCGAGAATTTCTGTGAATTTCCTTCCAAACGAACCGGTTCCTCCGGTGATAAGCACGATTTTGTCTTCCCAACGCATATTCAAAAATTGGCTTCCGCGATTTCTCCCTCGAAATTGATTGCCGCTTTTACTCTGGGCGCCCCCCAGGTTGATTCCGAGCGGTCGACGAATGGCCGAAAACCATGGGTAAGTTTCATTTGAGTCAATTCGCTCGTCATGAGATCAGCGACGATTAAACTTGGCTTTCAATGCAAGGCAAGCTAATTTTTCGCATCTCATCCGGAAGCTCGCGGACGAGCCCGTAACACCGGACGCCCCTGCGGAAAATACGGTGCTTGATTTTCCAACACGACGAGGTATTTATGGCTGTCCATCATGAATGTGTTTGAAACAGCGGATTAATGCGTTATTTTTGCCTATCCTTTGACCATAACTACTTGACCCGCGGACTTGCGCTCTATGCATCTCTGAAAAGGCATTGCAGAGAATTCCATCTAGACATCCTTTGTCTTGATGAGGAGTGCCATAAATGCCTCGCGCAGCTTTCCCTGCCGGAATGCCGCATGATCCCCCTGGCGGATCTCGAAACGGCCGACCCCGGCCTGTTAACCGCCAAGGCGACAAAAACAATCGTCGATTATAGTTTTACCTTGAAGCCTTGCCTGGTTCGATATCTTTTGGCGACTGTTCCAAAGGGTGAATTCCTGACCTACCTGGACTCGGACCTGTATTTCTACGCGGATCCGGAGCCTCTTTTTGAAGAACTCCGAGCCGGTTCCGTCGGGATCATTCCCCATCGATTCCCCAAGGAGCTCGATTATATGAAGATGTACGGAATCTACAATGCGGGGTGGGTTTCCTTCCGAAATGACGACCAAGGGCACGCTTGTAACGACTGGTGGCGTGAACGTTGTCTGGAGTGGTGTTACGACCGGCTTGAGGGGGACTACTATGCTGATCAGAGTTACCTGGACGGCTTGCCCAGTCGCTTCGTTGGCACGGTCGTCATTCAGCACCTGGGCGCTAATGTCGCACCCTGGAATGTGGGGCAGTATGAGATTACTGCGGCGAGTTCCTCAGTCTCTATCAACCGGCATGAACTGATCTTCTACCATTTCCACGCCCTTCGCGGAATCACAGGTCATCTATTCGACGGTCAACTCAGCAAATATGGCGTCGATGTTACCGACGAACTGCGCCACCTTATCTATAAGCCGTACTTGAACGAACTCTATGAGATGGACCGAATGGTGCGCTCTCCCGCGCCTGCGAATTCCCAGCTCTCAACGGAGCCAGGGGCTTCCGCGTCTGGTTTTGACCTCGTTCCACGCGGGAGTGGACCGCACTCGGAGGCATCGATCGAACAGGCGGAGGTCGAAAGTTATCTCTATCGAAAACTTGTTCTGGCGGAGAGGGAAAGCTGTGCGCGGCTTGCGGTTATTCTTGAGCTTAAGAAGACGTGCGAGGAGCGCGAAGCTCTGATCAAGAAGCTCGATGAGCTATGTCACGAGCGCGAAGCTGTGATCAAGAAGCTCAAAGAGAGTTGTCGCGAGCGCAAAGCGGCGATCAAGGAGATGGAAGAGTCCCTCTCCTTCCGCATCTCTCGCCGTGCGCGCAAAATCAAATCCATCATTTGCGGACAAAGTCCTAAGAGACTGTGAAAAAAGTAGCATACTTGACGATCGCGTAAATGGCGCGGAGGCCATCCTTCCAGCCGATCTTCTTTCCTTCCTTGTAAGTTCTTCCGTAATAAGAGATGCCAACCTCATACACCACGCACCCCATGCGCGCGATCTTGGCGGTTATCTCGGGCTCGAACCCGAAACGGTTCTCCTGAATTTCGATGCCCTGGATGATCTCCCTGCGAAAGAGCTTATAGCAGGTCTCCATGTCGGTGATGTTCAGGTTGGTGAACATATTGGAGAGGAGGGTGAGGAATTTGTTGCCAACCGTGTGCCAAAAATAGACAACGCGATGCGGCCGCCCGCCTATGAAGCGCGAGCCGAAGACGACATCCGCCCCCCGCAGGAGCGCCGGTTCCAGCAACAGCGGGTATTCGCTGGGGTCATACTCCAGGTCGGCGTCCTGAACGACGACGTAGTCGCCGGTGGCGGCCTTGAATCCGCTCCGCAGCGCCGCGCCTTTTCCCTGGTTCTGGTCGTGGTGTATCAGGATATCGATCAGCGGACGGAGCGCGCCCTCGAGGAGTGCTTTCGTTCCATCCACGGAAGCGTCGTTAACGACGATGATCTCGACATCCTCGACGGGACAGCCGCGCACCGCTTTGACGAGCCTGGCAACGGTGCTCTCCTCATTATAGCAAGGTATCACGACACTTAGCTTCATCGGGGAATCTTATCCTCCGGAGCCGGGGGAGATCGCCGGCCGGCATCCTCCTGGCCGGCGCGCCGCGAACTCAAGGCGCGCGACGCATGTGTTTGACATTTCGGTTCCGCGCCGGAAAACTGCATGGCATGGAAAAACTGCCCCTCGGTTTCTGCATAGCCATTCTTATAGGACTTGCCGCCTGCGGCAGGAAAGAGGAGCCCCAGAGCCCGCCCGCGCCAGCCGCTTCTCCTTCCGTAAACGCGAGTGTTCCCAGCCCGGCGCCGTCGCTGGCGGCTCTTTCGCCCGCCGAGCCCGCCGGGACGCCGGTCTCGAAGAGTGTCGCGCCCGGGCTGGCCAGGGCCGCCCAGGGGACGCGAAACGTGCGGTTCGGCGACAAGTTCCGGCTGGATGGCGCCCTCGTCACCCGTGACGGCGACGGGGCCAAGGTCGATTTGTATTGGGAGAGCCTGGCCGGCCAGCCGCTTACCTATAGCGTTTTGGTGCATGTCGTGGATGAACGCGGAGATATTCTCAACCAGTTGGACCACCCGCAAGACGTTTCCGCGCGCACAGTCAAAGCAGGGGAGACGTGGGAAGACCCGATCCGGATAACCGCCGGACAACTCAAGGCGGGCAATGCGGTCGCCATCGGCGTGTATCACCCGGGAGGCGACATCCTGAGGGCCGACAGAGGCAAGCGCGACTGGAACAACGTGCGCCTCTGGATCCCGCTGGCCGATGGCCGCTGACCGGGCGCCGGCCACCCTGCACCCGGGCCGGTCACCCCGCGCGGAGCCGCTCACACGCTGGAAACCTCGAAGTTCTCTTCGGCCGGAACGGGCGCCTCGAACTGGTTAAACTGCAATTCGTAGAGGCGGCGGTAAAGGACGGAATCCTCGAGCAACTGGTGATGGCTGCCGACCTCCCTCACGTGCCCGTTGTCCATCACGACGATCTGGTCTGAGCGGAGGATCGTCGAGAGCCGGTGGGCGATCGCGATCACGGTGCGGCCAGCCGAGAAGCTGTCCAGCGCATCCTTGATCTTCTGTTCGGACTCGGAATCCAGCGCGGATGTGGCTTCGTCCAGAAGAAGGATGGGGGCGTTCTTGAGAATGGCGCGGGCAATAGCCACCCGCTGCTGCTGGCCGCCGGAAATACGGCAGCCCTTGTCGCCGACGACCGTCTCGTAACCGTGCTCCTGCGCCAGGATGAAATCGTGCGCATAAGCCTTCTTGGCGGCTTCGATGACCTCCTCCCTGGTCGCGTCGAGCCGGCCATACTGGATGTTTTTGAAGATACTGTCGTGAAACAGGAAGGTATCCTGCGAGACGATGCCGATGTGCTGGCGCAGTGATTTTTGCGTGATCGAGCGCAGATCATGGCCGTCGATCTCGATGCTGCCGGAGAGCGGATCGTAAAACCGCAGGATGAGGCCGAGCATGGTGCTCTTCCCAGCGCCGCTTTCCCCGACGAGCGCGTAAGTCTTGCCGGGGTTGATGGCGAGGGAAAGGCCGGACACAGCCGGGGGTCTGCCGGGCTGGTAGGCAAAGGTGACGTTCTTGAACTCGAGCTTGCCCCGGCATTCATCCAGAACCTTCGCGTCCGGCGTATCCCCGATGGTGGGAACGAGGTCCATCGTCTCCATGATACCGGTGGTGGCCGAAAGACATTTTTGCAATATGATGTGGATGCGGCTCAACGTCTTGATGGGCGGATAGAGAAGAGGCATGCCGACCAGCAACCCAACCAATTTGATCGTCGGAAGCTTTGCCCAATAAACGTAAAGAAGCGCAAGCCCCACCCCGATGCTTGCCATTCCCTCGACCATCGGGCCGACGATTTCCATGGTTCGGCGCACGCTCATGCCCATGCGGAACTGGCGGAGGCTGCTCCCTTCGAACTCCTTTAGGGTGCGATCCTCCGAAGCGAAGGATTTGATGACTTTTATCCCCGCGAAACTTTCCTGGAGGATAATGGTTAGCATCCCCTGCTCTTCTTCCTCGTCCCGGCCCGCCGAGCGCGACCTGTTCCCAAAGTAAACGACAGGGAGCATGAAGAGTGGAAAGAGGATCGTCATCATCACGGTGAACTTCCAGTCGAGATAAATGAGGTTGCCGAGAACGCCGACGATGAGGATCGGCTGTTTGATGGCGTCCACGCTGAGGGTCGCCAGGGCTTGCTGTGCCATGCGCGTGTCATTGGCAACACGCGAGATGAGAGCCCCGGATCGCATCTTGTTAAAGAAATCCATCGATTGCGCGAGTATCTTCCCGAACAACTTCACTTTGATGTCGTTCACCACGCGCATGCTGACCCACGCGCAAAGGTAACCATCGAGAAAATCGAAAAGGCTGTTGACGATCATCGTTGCCGGAATGGCCATGCACGCGAGCAAGATGGCCAGGGTCGGATGAAAGGCTGGGCCGTGCGCTTTATGGATCGTGCTCAAGGTGTGGGTGTTAAGCGCGGGCGCGCCCTTGATGTTGGGGTCGATATGCGTCAATGCAAAGACCGTGACGATGGGCAGCATCGCGCTAACCGCCCCGCTCAGCGCGCCACACACCAGGCCGGTAATATACCGCACGAGATACGGCTTGAGGTAGCCCGCGAGAAACCGATACGGTTTCGAGCTTTGGCGAAGGAGAACCCAGAGCGGCGGGGTCTTCTTTTTGACTTTGGTCTTGGTGGGGGGAGGCATGCTGCTAGAACCGTATTTTCGTTTACTTTCGCGTTCCACACAAATCAATAACTGCGTTGCCAGACTTTATCCGAAGCCGGCAGTCTCGCGAGCGGAAGAGGCGCTTCGCCCCTCCCGTGCGTTTACAATTGTTTGTCGAGAAACTTTCGTTAGGCTTTTGACTGTTCATGCCACCGTCGCGCTTCATCGCCCGCCCAGCCTCGTGACCCTCGCCGTCGTCATCCCCGTCTTTAACCACGAGGCTTACATCGCCGCGGCCATCCATTCCGTTCTCGCGCAAAATCCCGCGCCCGAGCGCGTCCTCGTCATCGACGACGGCTCGACCGACCGCTCCGCGGAGATCGCCCAAAGCATCCCCGACCAGCGCGTCCGGGTCATCCGCCAGCAAAACGCCGGCGCGCATGCCGCCCTCAACCGCGGCATCCGCGAAGCCGCCGGCGCGTCGAACATCGGCATCCTCAACTCCGACGATCTCTACCTGGCCGGCCGCGTCGAAAAGTGCCTCGGCTTCCTGGACGCAAACCCCGGCTGCGACGTCGTCTGCACCGGCTTGAAGATGATCGACTCCGCCGGCGCCGAACTCCCCCATTCGCGGCGCGGCTGGCTCGATGCCGTCTGGAGCGATCCCCCCGCCGGCCTCCTCGAGTGGCTCGGCATCGCGAACTTCGCCAAAACCAGCAGCAACTTCATCGGACGCGCCGCCTGGTTCCAAAACCACCCCTTCCATCCCTGGCGCTACGTGCACGATTACCATTTCGTCCTCGCCTGCGCCATCGAGGGCAAGCTCGGCGTGGTGCGCGAGCCCCTCCTCGCCTACCGCACCCACCAGAGCAACACCATCAAGTCCTCCCCGCGCGAAAACGTCATCCGCGAGACCGTTGCCATGAACCTCATCCTGCTGGGCGAGATCGCCCCGCGCCTGGCCCGCGACGCCGCCAGCCGTCGCGGCTACGCGGCCTATCTGCGCACGCTTTTCGAAAATCACTCCGATTTCCGCGCCGAGCTTTTCCTCTCTCTCCTGGCCAACCTGGCCGCGCGGAAAGACGGGAAGGAGTTCATAGCTGAAGTCGAGCGGATGCGCGCCGATTCTTTTCCCGAGCTTGCCGTTCCTCCCGGGCGGGTCCTGCGCCAAAGTCTCGCCCAGAAAGAAGTTATCCGTCTTCAACGGGTCCTCACCGCCTCCCGCTGGTACGCCTCCGGGCGCGCCCTGGGACTGACGCGCGATCTCTTCGCCACCCGGAGCGCCGACCCGGAAGAAGTCCTCTCGGTCCTTCAAAGGCGCATTCATCAATCGAGATGGCTCTCCGCGGGCCGCCGCCTCGGCGTCTTTCCTTCGTAAATCCCGCGTCGTCCCTGGGAGTGGACAAATCGACCGCCGTCGCGCATCGTGAGGGATGGAGACTGCCTTTCAGGAACTCGCATCGGCGCTGCGGGAACGCCTGGCTGTGATAGGCGACCGCGAGGCGCGGGAAAACCCCGCAGCGCACATGGAACGGCTTAAAACCGTGTCGGTGAAAATCACGGAACTCCAGGCGCGGCTCCCGGAGAAGATCGATCCGCGGCTGCGGCACTTCCTCGACCGTTGCAGCTACGACAAGGCGCTCGCGATGCTCGAGGGTTGCAACGAGTAAGCTCTGCTTACCGCGAGTAAAGCTCGACGACGAGTTGCTCGTTGACGATCGGCGCTATCTCGTCGCGCGAAGGAATATGGGCGACCTGGCCGCTAAACCCCTCCTTGTTCACCGACAACCAGTCGGGAATGGGGCTGATCTGCGTGAGTTCGAGATATTTGGCAGCCAAACGCCGCGAACCGGGTTTGTCCTTGATGAGAATGGTGTCCCCCGCCCTGACGTTGTAGGAGGAGACGTTTACCTTCCGTCCGTTCACGCTGACGTGGCCGTGGGAAACCATCTGCCGCGCGGCGCTGCGCGAGTTGGCGAATCCGAGGCGGAAGACGACGTTATCCAGGCGCGTTTCGAGAAGTTGCAGGAGGGTTTCGCCGGTGACGCCGCGGCGGCGCAGGGCGGTCTCGAAGTAGCGGCGGAATTGCCTCTCGAGCAAGCCGTATTGATACCGGAGCTTCTGCTTCTCTCCCAACGCGAGCGCGTAGTCGGAAAGCTTGCGGCGCGAGCCTTTCGGGCCGTGCATGCCGGGGCCGTAGTTTTTGCGTTCGAGCGCTTTGGACGGGCCAAAGAGAGGGACGCCGTATTTTCTGCTGATTCTAGCCTTGGGGCCTGTGTAACGTGCCATAAAAACGATCCTTGAAACTCAGACTCTGCGCTGCTTCGGCGGGCGGCAACCGTTGTGGGGCACCGGCGTGACATCGCGGATGACGGTGATATCGAGGCCGATGGCCTGGAGCGCGCGCACGGCGGACTCGCGGCCGGCGCCGGGTCCCTTTACCCGGACTTCGACCTCTTTCAAGCCGTGCCCCATGGCCTGCCGGCAGGCATCCTGCGCGACCATTTGCGCGGCGTAAGCGGTGCTTTTGCGCGATCCCTTGAACCCGACCTTGCCGGCGCTCGACCAGCCGATCACCGCGCCATTCTGGTCGGTGATGGTCACAATGGTGTTATTGAAAGTGGCCAGGACGTGGGCGATGCCGCTATGGACGTTCTTGCTCCCTTTCGCCTTGACGATCTTCGGCTGCTCGATCTCTCCGTCGAGGGTTAGATTTTCCTTCTTTGGCGCTTCGGCGGCGGGCGCTGGCGCTTCTTTCCTGGCCTTGGGCGCCTTCGCTGGTTTTGGAGATTCGGCGGGCGCGGCGGGCGCCGGTTGCGCGTTGGAAGGAGATTCGTCAGTTTCGGGCATAGAGGGAGGGTTTAGACTTTGCCTGTTTTGGCATCCTTGTTACGCACCACGCCGACAGTCTTGCGCGGGCCTTTTCGCGTGCGCGCATTGGTCGAAGTGCGCTGGCCACGGACGGGCAATCCGCGCCGATGGCGGATACCGCGATAGCAATTGATGGCCTGGAGGCGCTTTAGATTGCCTTGCAATTCGCGCCGCAGATCGCCCTCGATGATCATTTTGCTGGCCGTGATCATCTGGATGATCTGGTTGATTTGCTCGGGCGCGAGATCCTTCGCGCGGGTGTTTGGGTCGATATTCACCCGTTCAAGAATGAGCTTCGCGGAGCTCGGCCCGATCCCGTAAATGTACGGGAGAGACGCTTCGATTCGCTTATCGCCCGGTATTTCGACTCCCAGTAAACGCGGCATAATGTCCTTGTCTGTTTATCCTTGTCTCTGCTTATGACGGGGGTTTTTACAAATGACGCGAACGACGTTACCGCGCTTCACGATCTTGCAATCCTCACAAATTCTCTTGACTGACGCTCGCACTTTCATCTTTTTTAAGGTGTCCCTCGACAAATCGCGGGGTAACATCTCTACCATAAGTTTTTCGTCTGGCAAGATGTTCCTTCTATCGCGAGAGCATCTTTTCGCGCCATGTAAGGATTTCCGGCTCCCCTTTCGTGACGAGCACCGTGTGCTCGAAATGCGCGGACGGTTTCCGGTCGGCCGTTATCACCGTCCAACCGTCGCTTAGAATCTTCACCGTGCCCGTGCCCATGTTGACCATCGGTTCGATGGCCAGCACCATGCCGGGCCTCAACCGCGGGCCGCTCCCGCGCTTGCCGTAATTGGGTATCTGCGGTTCCTCGTGCAGTTTGCGCCCCACGCCGTGCCCGACGAATTCGCGGACGACGCTGTAGCCGTTGGAAGCGATTTCCTCTTCGACGGAAGCGCAAAGATCGCCCAGGCGGCGTCCGTCCCTCGCATGGGTTATCGCGATGTGAAGGGCTTCCTCGGTGACCGCCAGGAGACGCTGCACCGTGGCGTCGATGACTCCGATCGGCACGGTGGTGGCCGTATCGCCGACCCACCCTTGATCGATGACCCCGATGTCCAGCTTCACGATGTCGCCGTATTGAATCTTGCGATGGCCGCCGATGCCGTGGACCACCTCTTCATTGACCGAAATGCAGATATTCCCAGGAAACCCGCGGTAGCCGAGAAACGCGCTTTTGCAACCGGCTTCCGCGATGAATTCGGCGGCGGCCCGGTCCACTTCGCCGGTGGTGATGCCAGGGCAGGCAAGACC